>Ga0268299_1001689_pt1 | contig 34505 bp, 32 predicted proteins | sample NOBtaG_FD_193484 | JGI IMG/M metagenome (GOLD analysis project Ga0268299, IMG submission 193484) | Activated sludge microbial communities from bioreactor in Nijmegen, Gelderland, Netherland - NOB reactor | ecosystem: Engineered > Bioreactor > Aerobic > Activated sludge | place: Netherlands... | reverse complement strand
TTCCATGCGGGGGTTGGCCCGGTTTTGCGCCACCCAGGTACGAACCAGCTGCTCGACAGCGGGATCTGCGTTCACCTGCACGTTTTGCGCCTCGGCACAGGTGCCGGTTGCAAAAAGAATCAGCGCGGTGAAAAGTCGGGTCAACATAGGTTTGAAGGTTTCGGGTTTGGAGGTTTCGGGTTTGGAGGTGTCGGGTTGGAAGGTGTACAACCAGAAACCTTCTAACCCTCTAACCTTCTAACCCGAAACCCACAAACCTATTTCATGATTTCAAGTCCGGCGGATGTGCCCAACCGGTCGGCTCCCGCCTTCACCAGCGCTTCGGCGCCGGCGCGGGTTCGGATGCCTCCGGAGGCTTTTACCTTCATTTTGTCGCCGGCGAGGGACTTCAGCAGGCGCACCATGTCGGGCGTGGCCGGATGTCCGTGAAAACCCGTGCCGGTTTTCAGGTAGTGGATTCCCGCTTCGCGGGCGATGTCGGCCACCTGCCGGATTTCTTCTTCGGTCAAAAGGCCGCATTCCAGGATCAGTTTGGAAGTGCGGCCCCGGATGTATGTGGCCCTGGCGATACCGTCCACATCGTGCGACACATGGTTCCAATTTCCGCTTTTTACGGCGGCGATGTTGAGCACGGCATCAATTTCGTCGGCGCCTTCGTCCAGAGCGCGTTTGATTTCTTCGCTTTTGGCCGCAATGGCCGTGTAGCCCATCGGGAAACCCACCACCGTTGCCACGCGCACCCGGCTTTCTTCTCCGAGGGCGCGTTTGGCGTCGCGCACAAAAAAAGGCGGAATGCACACGCCGACAAAACCCATCTGGGTGGCTTCATCACAAATTCGGCGCACGTCGTCCAGCGAGCAGTCTGGTTTCAGGAGCGTATGTTCGATTATTCCGGCTAAATTTGACATCAGGTTATACAGCACATTTTTCAGCCGCCAAAAATAGGGCGACCGTTTGCAATTGGTATAAAATCAAGTTGTTAAAATAAAAATTTCTTGTGTCTGCAAGCGCAAGCCCTGAACCGAATTCTGTCCAAAGGCAAAAACCCAGACATGCTCTACAGGGCGTTCGTGTACCTTTGCGGCAAAAAAGGTACCATGTCTGCCGCCCTTTCCGCATTTCAACAAGCCATCCGCGCCGGAATACCCTCCGTCCTTCCCGAACCGAAACCGCTCGATCCTTCGGTCAGCCACGCGCCCCGCCGCGTGATCGAGGGCGTTTTGTCACGCGCCGACAAGGTGTTGGCCATTCGCAACGCGTTGCGCTACTTCCCGACAGCGTGGCACGAAACCCTCGCCCCCGAGTTTGCCGACGAACTGGAACGCTACGGACGCATCTACATGCACCGCTTCCGTCCCGACTACCCCATGCACGCCCGTCCCGTAGCCCATTACCCGGCCCGCTGCCGGCAGGCCGCCGCCATCATGCTCATGGTGCAAAACAACCTAGACCCGAAGGTGGCCAAACATCCGCACGAGCTCATCACCTACGGCGGCAACGGTGCGGTGTTCCAAAACTGGGCGCAGTACCTGCTCACCATGCGCTACCTGTCGGAAATGACCGAAAACCAAACCCTCGTGCTCTATTCCGGCCACCCGATGGGCCTGTTCCCCAGCCACCCGGAAGCCCCCCGCGTGGTGGTCACCAACGGCATGATGATCCCGAACTATTCCAAAAAAGAAGACTGGAACCGCTACAACGCGCTCGGCGTGACGCAGTATGGCCAGATGACGGCCGGCTCGTTCATGTACATCGGGCCGCAGGGCATCGTACACGGCACCACCATTACCTTGCTGGGCGCGGGCCGCAAACTGGGCTTGGGCGACACCGACCTGCGCGGGCGGGTGTTCGTGACCAGCGGCCTCGGCGGCATGTCGGGCGCGCAGGCCAAGGCCGCCGTCATCACGGGCTGTGTGGGCGTGATCGCCGAAGTGGACGGCGATGCCGTACAGCAGCGCATTGCCGACGGGTATATTTTGAAAGAAAATGTGTTCACCGACCTGACGGCACTTATTGCCCGCATTGAAACCAGCCGTCGGAACCGCGAAGCCGTGGCGCTCATCTACCACGGCAATATCGTGGACCTCTGGGAGCGTTTCGCTCAGGACAATGTCCGCATCGAACTCGGTTCCGACCAAACCTCCTGCCACAATATCCACGACATGGGCTACTGCCCGGCGGGCTACACGTTTGAGGAAGCCAAAAAACTGCTTATTTCCGACAAGCCGAAATTCATGCAGGCCGTGGCGGAATCGCTGCGCCGGCACGTCGCAGCCGTCAATATCATGGCCGGGCGCGGCATGTACTTCTGGGACTACGGCAACGCCTTTTTGAAAGAAGCAGGCGATGCAGGCGCCGAGGTGTTTGCATCTGCTGCAAAAGATGTGTTTCGGTACCCGTCCTACGTGGAGGACATCATGGGGCCACTCTGCTTCGACTACGGTTTCGGGCCGTTCCGCTGGGTGTGCTGCTCCGGCGACCCCGCCGATTTGCAAAAAACCGATGCCATCGCTGCCGGGGTGCTGACCGACATGCTGGCCGAAGCCCCCGACGATATTCGCGGCCAGATCAACGACAACCTGCTCTGGATTCAAACGGCGCACGAAAATCTGCCGGTCGTGGGTTCCTACTCCCGCATCCTGTACGCCGACGCCGAGGGGCGCATGCGGGTGTCCAAGGCGTTCAACGACGCCATCGCCGGCGGCGAACTGGCCGGTCCCGTGGTGCTGGGCCGCGACCACCACGACGTGAGCGGCACCGACTCGCCCTACCGCGAAACCGCCAATATCTACGACGGCTCCCGCTTCACGGCGGACATGGCCGTACACAATGTCATCGGCGATTCGTTCCGGGGTGCCACTTGGGTGAGCCTGCACAACGGCGGCGGCGTGGGCTGGGGCGAGGTCATCAACGGCGGCTTCGGCATGGTGCTCGACGGCACGCCGGAAGCCAACCGCCGCTTACATTCCATGTTGTTCTGGGATGTGAACAACGGCATCGCGCGCCGCGCCTGGGCGCGCAACCCGCACGCACTTATCACGATCCAGCGGGCGATGGCGGACTACCCGGATTTGCAGGTGACGATTCCGAGTTTGGCGGACGAGGGGTTGGTGGAGCGGGTGGTTTGACATCACTTACCCCTTCAGCATCTCCAACACCCCCGCGCCCGGTTTGTCGAGAAACACCAGGGCGTGCTCCCGTGCGTCGTCCACCACGTCGGCGGGATAGACAAAAGCGCGGTCGCGAAAGATTTCGCGCAGATCGGCGGCGTCCAGTGCGCTGATTTTGGCGGCGAACAGTTCGGCTTTTTCAAAACAGTATTGCAGCCGGTCGAGCAGGAACTGGAAATCCTTGACCCAGATGACGGCGTTTTTAGGCAGCACGCGGAACAGCGGAACCTTCTGGTCTTGCCGGAAGCGCGTGTTCAGGTTGGGCACGATGCGCACGCTGCCGATGGTCTGTTTGGACAATTGTGTGAGCGGGTCGAAGGTGCGGATGCTCTCCACCTCGTCGTCGAACAGTTCGATCCGGTACGGAAACTCGTTGCCGTAGGAAAACAGGTCCACGATGCCACCCCGGATGCTGAACTGCCCGGGCTCGTACACGAAATCGGTGCGCTCGAAGCCGTACTCCACCAGCACCTGCATGACGAAATCCATGTCGAGTTTTTCGCCGGTGGTCACTTCGATGCGGCTTTGGGCCAGCACGTCGGGCGACACCACTTTTTCGAACAGCGCCTCGGGATAGGTGACTACGGCAAAGCCCGTCGTGCCGGGCGCGGTCACCTTGTTGATCGTTTCCGAGCGTTGCAGGATTTGCGTGGGGTTGAGGTCGTCGAAGAATGCCGGCCGTTTGAAGCTGTCGGGGAAAAAATGCACGGCCTGTTCGCCGAGGATACCCTGCAGGTCGTTGAGCAGGTACGCGGCCTCTTCTTTGCTTTCGGCGATGAATAGAACGGTGGACGATGGACGGCGGACGGTGGCAGCGACGGCAAACGCCAATTGTGCCCCGGTAAGGCCGGCGAGGTGGACGCGGGCCGTGGGTTCCTGCAAGGCTTGAACCAGTTGGGCGGTGGCGGGGTGCTCGCGGTAGCGTTCGAGGAGGTGGCCGATGTTGCTCACGCGGCAAAGGTAGTGGGCATTTCATCGGTTATGATCCTAAAATAATCCGGCTTTTTCTCGGTTACAACGCGCTAAATACCAAAATCAATTCCTTGATCGTACTTGCACCCACTTTTTCCGATACTTGCGCACGAATTTGTTTTTCAACTCATGGCACAAAAAAACAAGCCTCGCCGCCCTGCCGAAAAACCCCCGCGCCCGGCGCCTACACCAGCCAAACCCAAACGGGAGCATACCCCGCCCGACTATGCTGCATTGGCGGCCCGATGGGTGCCGCGGGTGCTCCTTGCCCTGCTTGCGGTAGGGCTGTTGGTGCGCATCCTGAACATTTCCGCCCTCACCCTGTGGGTGGACGAGTACGTGCATGTGCTTCGGGCCAAAAATTTCCTCGAAACCGGCAGCCCGCTGCTCACCGACGACAACAACGGCATCCTGCTGACGGTGGCCATGCTGCCGTTTTTTTCCATCTTCGGCTCGGGTGTATTTTGGGCGCGTTTCCCCAGCGTGCTGTTCGGGGTGGCGCTGATCTATGTGGTGTACCGGGTGGGTACTCGGCTGTTCAACCGTTACGTTGGGCTGTTCGCCGCTGGTGGCGCCACGCTGTCGCTGTACCTGATCTTCTGGTCGCGGATGTGCCGCAACTACGCCCCGCTCGCGGTTTTTTACCTGCTGCTCGGGATGGTTTTCTTGCTGGCTCTGGAGGCCAAACCCGACCCGGACTCCAGCGACCGCATGACCCGCGCGGGCATTTCCAAAAAACACCTGCTGCTGCTGCCGGTGGCGGGCCTGCTGGCGTTTCTGTCGCACCAGTTGACGTTTTTCTTCGCCTTTTCGGTCGGCGTGTACGCGCTGGCCCGGTTGATCGGCACTTACCGTACCGGCGGCGAACGCGCCAAGTTTGCCTGGCTGACCGCCCTGACGCTGCCGCTCCTGCTGGCGGTGTTCGTACCGCCCTTGGGCGAGGCGCTGAAAAAAGCCTTGCAGCCGTTGCTCCTGTCCAACATCGCCGAGTGGGCCATTCCCGACTGGGGGCGGCTGGCCGTGCTCACGGATGCCAAACCGCTGGAGGCGTTCAACCTGTACAACAGCCTGCTGCTGTACGACCTGAACCTGCTGTACGCACCGGCGCTGCTCGGATTTGTGGCGGCATTTTGGGTGCGTCCGAAGGCGGGATTGTGGTTGGCGTGCAGTTTTGTCGTGCCGTTCCTGCTGCTGAGTTTTGTGTTCCGGGAGCCTTTCCTGCGGCGCTACCTGATTTTTGCATACCCGTACCTGCTGATCTCGACGGGCGTGTTTTTTTACGCAGGTTGGCAGTATTTGCGCAGCAAGGTTTGGCCGAACATGTCGCCCTACGCATTGGCGCTGCCGTTCGTGTTGTTGCTGGCCAATACCCGCTGGTCGCCGGTGGCCGATCTGGCGCTGGCGCGCAAATTAGAGGGCAATGTCGTGGACGAACGCATCGTCAGTTGGTCGTTTACCAACTGGAAAGAGGCCTGCGACTATGTGTCCAAAAACCGCCAACCCGGCGATGTCGTCATGGCCACCGTGCCCACGGCGGTGTCGTACTACATGGAGCACGAGCCGGTGCTGTGGTTCCGGCAAGCCTACTACGACAACGGGGAAAAACGCTACAAACTGAACGCGCCCAATCCCGGAGGCGGCCCCAGCGCGGCCTCGTTCGAAGACCTCGTGCGCACCGTGCAGCAATCGCCGCGTGGCTGGCTGCTGGCCGACTACTACCTCGAAAACGTGTTCACCGACGAGCGCGCCTTGCTTTGGGTGTACCAAAACATGCATTATTACGCCGAGGCCACGCCCAAGGGCGCCATCATGGTGTTCGGCTGGGACCATTCCAAGCCCAAACCCGAGCGCCAAAACCTCGTGGTGGAACTGGGCTGTGTGGACAACAAGATCGAATCCAAGGAGTACCACCTGACCCTTCCCGAGGCACTGTTTGCCCAAAGTCAGATTGAACTGGCCGTGCGGGCCAGCGGCGTGAACAGCAACCAGGAAGGATTGGTCGTGTTCAACGGCGAAAACGCCGTGCGGCTACCGCAAAACCAGGGACTTGGCGTAGAGGAAACCGTGTTGCCCATCCAGCGCGAATGGCTGAGGCCCGGCAGCAATTCCATTCAGATCATGTACGAGCAGGAGGTGCCCAATGACCCGCGAAAAGGGTTCACCGTATATTTTTTGGGGATAACGGGGAAATAAAAATGCTACATTTCGGCCTGAATGGCGGGGCAAACGGGGTTGTGTCAAAAGGGTAAGGAGGCGCGAGACGTCGCAAATTTTTCACCGCAGAGACGCGGAGACGCGGAGGAATATTCTCTGCGCCTCTGCGTCTCCGCGGTGAATTTGATTACCATTTGGGGCAAAAATTGCTTGTTACCCTTTTGACACAACCCCGTTTCGAGGCAACTGACACAGCCCTCGTCTGATTGTTCAACCTACATAAAAAAACGTCATGTCCAATTCAACCGTTACACCGACCTCCGAAACACCCGCCGGCACGTCAAGCGGGTACGATCCCATCAGAATGTTGCGCGACTACCTCGCCGACACCGCCGACGCGCCCCCGCATTTCGGCAACTTTTTGATCAACCGCCTCGGCGACCAGATCACTTGGTACGACAAAAAGAGCGGGTTTTTCAAACGCAAATGGGAGTCTGCGCGCCGGTGGGTCATCATCCTGTCGGCGGCCATACCGTTTTTGGTCGGCATGATCGGCATGCCGTTCAGCGACGGACAGGCCAATCCCACGTTCGATCTGATCATAAAAATCATCGTCGGCGCCGCCGGTGTGACCATAGCCATCCTGGAGGGTTTCAACTCCCTGTACAAGAGCCAGGATCACTACATTGACTACCGCATGACCGCCGAAAAACTGCGCCAGGAGTTTTCCTTTTTCATGGGGCGGAGCGGTCCGTACACCGGTCTTTCCAGCGACGGCGCCTTTACCCTGCTGGTGGCACAATCCGAAGACATCATGGCCAAGGAAAACAACAAGTGGTCTGAAATTTCCCGCCAAAACGACAAAGCCGCCGCTGCCGACGATATCCAGGATGCGGTGAAAGCCTACCTGGAAAAACATGGCGCAACACTCGCCGCCGCGGCTGCGGTCTCCGGCGGCCAGCCTGCCCAACCGGCAACACCCGCTCCACCGGAAGCGCCTGCCCTGGTAGAACCCCCGGCGCAGGCAGAAACCCCGGTTGCGCCCGACGTTCAGCCGCCGGTGCCGCCCGAGGTCGTTGTCCTGCCGGAAGAAGGCATCAATCCGGAAGACCGGAACCCGGAAGGGACGAATTGAAAAAACCAAGCACCCATGCCCACCACCTGGTACCAAAGCACCGTCGTCCGAATCGAGCAGGCCAGCCCGTCGGTACGCCGCTTCTGGCTGGAAACACCGGACGAGCCGCGGCCCGATTTTCGCGCCGGGCAGTTCATCACCTTCGACCTGCCCGTGGGCGAAAAACGTCTGCAGCGCTGGCGCAGCTACTCTATCGCCTCCGCCCCGGGCGACGATCCCAAGCTGCTGGAACTGTGCATCGTGCGCGCACCCGACGGACTGGCCACGCGCTACCTGTTCGACGAGGTGCAAATGGGCAGCACCCTGCGTTGGAAAGGCCCAGAAGGCACGTTTTGCTTGCCCGAAACCATCGAAAAAGACCTGGTGCTGATCTGCACGGGCACGGGTGTGGCGCCGTTCCGAAGCATGTTGCGCGACTTGCAGCATACGGGCAAACCGCACCAGAACATCCACCTCATCTTCGGCGCCCGCACCGAGGCGGACATCCTGTACCGCGCCGAGTTCGAGGAACTCGCCCGCCGCATGCCCGGCTTTCGCTACGACGTGGCCCTTTCCCGGCAACCTGACTGGAGCGGCCACAAAGGCTATGTGCATCAAATTTATCTGGAGCACTATGCCCAAAAACGCCCCGATGTGGTTTTCTACCTCTGCGGCTGGGGCAACATGATTGACGATGCCGTGGCCAACCTGCTCGTCAAATTAGGCTATGACCGAAGTCAGATTTTGTACGAGTTGTACGGCTGACGCAGTTTTTGTGAAATCATACCCTCCGCGGACAGCCTAAGTTGTTCCCCATTTTCTTAAAATCACAACGTAGTGTGATTTTTATTTTGTTTTCAAAATTGAACAGTATAAGTTTGTCCCAAAATCACACTATAATGTCAATTTCAGAAATCGGACAAACGATCAAAACCCGCCGGAAATCCCTCGGGGTGACGCAGCCGCATCTGGCCGAACTGGCCGAGGTAAGCGTCAACACGCTCTACAAGATGGAGCGGGGAGAAGCCAATCCGACGCTTGCGGTAGTGCTCCAGATCGCCGACGTATTGGGGATGGAACTCGTACTGTCCGTGAAACAACCGCAATGAGAAAAGCAGCAGTTTATCGAAACGGCGAACTGGCCGGGTTGCTGGAGGAAGACGATGCCCGGCACTATGTGTTCCGGTACACCGACGGCTGGTGGGCCGACAGCAGCAAGCCCGCTATCAGCCTCACCCTGCCCAAAACGCAGCAGGAATACCGAAGCCCATACCTGTTCCCATTTTTTTTCAACCTGCTCAGCGAAGGTGTGAACCGCCGCTTGCAGTGTACCCAACTGAAAATAGACGAGAACGACCATTTTGGCCTCCTGCTCGCCACGGCGCAATACGACACCGTGGGGGCCGTCACCGTCAAACCTTTGCAGGAATGAATACGGCCCCGATCGTTTGTTGCCCCGGTACCTTAGCCGCAGGGTTCGACACGTACAGCCCCGGCTGCCTGCGGCGGATGTTCGAGGGGAAACGGGTTAGCCACATCCTGCGCTACGATTCCCCGCAAACAGGCGATGCCGCCGCCGAGGTCTTTTGGGAAAACCGCAGGCGCATCTCTATTTCGGGCGTACAGGAAAAAGTGAGCATGGTGTTGGAGAAAAACCAACTGCGACTGACACACGCCGGAGAAGCGGGCACCTATATGCTGAAACCAATTCCCCGGGACGTGAAACGCCCGGATATGGTGCCGGCCAACGAACACCTCACCATGCAAATCGCCCGGCAGGTGTACGGCATCCCGACTGCCGAAAATGCGCTGATCTTCTTCCCGAACGGGTTGCCTGCCTACCTCACCAAACGGTTCGACGCAAAGCCGGACGGTACGCGCTGGGGCAAGGAGGATTTTGCCACGCTGGCCGGCAAAACCGCCGACAACGCCGGCCCGGACTTCAAGTACCAATCCAGTTACGAAGAAGCCGGACCCCTGCTTCGGCGTTACGTCCCGGCATGGCGCGTGGAGGTGGAAAAATATTTCTCGCTGGTGGTGTTCAACTACCTGTTCTCCAATGGGGATGCCCACCTGAAGAATTTTTCCCTACTGGAAACGGCTGGCGGCGATTACGCCCTAAGCCCTGCCTATGACCTGTTGAACACCCACCTGCATGTGGACGACACCGCTTTCGCGCTGGAAAAAGGCCTATTCGCGGATGGGTTTAAATCTGATACCTGGAAAAAAACAGGCCATCCGGGCAAGGCCGATTTTGAAGAGCTCGGCCGGCGAATCGGTGTCGCGGAAACACGGGTTGAAAAACTTTTGCACCCTTTTTTGTCCGTTCAACCGGGGGCGGAAGCACTTATCGGACGCTCTTTTCTGGATGATGTTTCCAAAAGAGGGTATCTGATTCAGTTCCGCACGCGCCGTAATCATCTGAATGCCTAAGTCCATCATTGCCCTAAAAAATGAAAATCCCACACTGAACTTATTGCATATCTTGCCCGCCGAAAAACAACTATCCTGTTCACAACGGAAAAACAAAACTGACTTTGGTATGAGCAAAGAGAACTGGGGCTCGCGGGTCGGCCTCGTGCTGGCTATGGCGGGCAATGCCGTCGGCCTGGGCAACTTCCTCCGCTTTCCGGCACAAGCCATCCAGAACGGCGGCGGTGCGTTCATCATCCCTTACCTCACCTGTTTCCTGCTCATGGGCATTCCGCTCCTCTTTGTGGAATGGAGCATGGGCCGTTACGGCGGTAAATACGGCGACCACTCCACGCCGTTCATCCTCAACAACATGAGCGGCGGCAAACGCAACTGGTGGAAGTATGTCGGCGTGTTCGGCATCTTCACCAATCTCGCCGTGGCGGCCTACTACTGCTACCTCGAGAGCTGGACGCTGGCGTATGTGTGGCGCTCCATCTCCGGTGCGTTTTCCGGCCAAAGCCCGGAAACGGTCAGCCAGATGTTCGACAGCTATGTGGGCCTCGGCAGTTCCGAACCGATCGTTTTCTGGGTTATTTGCCTCTTGCTAAACACCTGGATTCTCTCCCGCGGCCTTGCCGGTGGCGTGGAAATAGCCGCCAAAATCGGCATGCCGCTGTTGATATTCTTCGGCATCTTCCTGGCCATTCGCGGCATCACGCTCAACGCCGGCGAGGCCGGCGCCGTCAACGACGGCGTGGTGGGCCTGAACTACCTCTGGACGCCCGACTTCAGCACCATCTGGGACTTTAAGGTATGGCTGGCGGCGGCCGGGCAAATCTTTTTCACGCTCTCGGTAGGCATGGGCAGCATCCAGTGCTACGCCTCCTACCTGCGCCAGCGCGACGACGTGGCCCTCAACGCCATGTCTGCCGGCTGGATGAACGAGTTCGTGGAAGTGAGCCTCGGCGCAGCCATCCTCATCCCGATCTCGATCGGGTATTTGGGCATTGACAAAGTGGTCGAACTCACCCAGACCGGTGGCCTCGGCCTCGGCTTCCGCACCCTGCCGTATCTGTTCCAGCAATGGGGGCCGATGCTGGCTGCATTGGCCGGCATGGCCTGGTTCGGGTTGTTGTTCTTCGCGGGCATCACCTCGTCGCTGGCGATGGGCACACCCGTCATGGGTTTCTTGCGCGACGAATTTGGCTGGAAACGCGAAACCGCTGCCTGGGCATTCGGCGCCCTGGTGCTCATCCTCGGTGCGCCGACGGTGATGTTTTTCCAATACGGCGTGTTCGACGAGTACGACTACTGGGCGGGCACGGTTTCGTTGGTGGTGTTTGCCATGTTCGAGATTGTCCTGTTCGCCTGGGTATTCGGCATGGACAAAGGTTGGGCCGAGATCAACCGGGGGGCCGACATGAAAGTGCCTATTGTGTACAAGTACATCATCAAATATGTGACACCGGTAATCTTGATTGCTGTGTTCCTTGGGAGCCTACTGAGTTCGGGGGGGATTCTGGACAAAATTGCCAACAAGGATATTCACGAAAAAATTGCCGCCGCCACCGATGCTGCCGAACGCGCCAAACTGGAAGACACGCTTATGTTTGTCAACGGCTCCCGTTTGCTGTTGGTGCTGTTGTTTGCTCTCATCGCCTACGCGGTGTACGCCGCCCAGCGCAAACGCGAGCGCGAAGGGCGCATACCGGTGTTGCACAAAGATTAAAAACAAAAAAAATGACCACATCCGCACTCATAATGTTTCTCGTCGCTAATGGCGTTGTCATTTCAGTGACCGTTTACTTTTTCTTGAAAGTGCTGCGCACGGCCCCGCCGGATGAGCCGGAAGAAGACGGCAACTACCCAAGAGGCGGTTGAGAACTTGCGAAGTACGCGTTACAGATTCGCCGTTGTTGGCGTCCTCGCCAAACAACAACAGCAGGGCTCGGTGCCAGAGAATTATTGAGCACTACCATGCTGTTGTTGGGGACGCCAACAGCGGCGACAACCTACGACGTACGCGAAAGGGCCGGGTGCTCTGAGACGGCACCTGCCGTCGAGGGCACCGCGACCCTCACCCGCTCATCCTGCTCACCCGCTCACCCGCTGCCTGTACCGGTCGGCCGTCCAGCGGCACCGTGACCATGGTGCTGGTTCCCTGTCCCTTTGCCGATTGGATACTAATGTCGCCGTGGATGAACTGCACGCGCTGGCTCAGGTTGTCGGTGCCCATGCCCTTGGTGATCGTCTCGGGGTCGTAGCCCACGCCATTGTCTTCCACCAGGAGCGCCAGTTCGTTTTCGGTGCGGGTGAGCTGCACGAGGATTTCCGTGGCCTGGGCGTGTTTGATGCTGTTTTGCATTAATTCCTGTACGATTCGGTAGCAGTTCAGGGCCACGGTGTGGTCAATGCCTTCGAACTCGCCGAAATGCTGGAAGTCAATCGTGGGCACGCCTTCGCCCCGCACGCGCACGATGAGATCGCGCACGGCTTTCATCAGGCCGAACTGGTGGAGCGACCCGGGCTGCAGGTTGCGGGAAATCTGCCGGGTTTCGGCGATGGTGTCGTTGAGCAGGGCTTTGACCTTGGCAAACTCTTCGTTCTGGTTCAGGTCGGCCACTTTCCCCGAAAGGTTTTCCAAGCGCATTTTGGCCGCCGCGAGCAAGCCGCCGAGGCTGTCGTGCAGGTCGGTGGCGATGCGTTTGCGCTCGCGCTCCTGACCCTCCAGCATGCTTTGCATAGATTCGATGCGGAAGTTGTCCTCCATCTGCCGAATGGTCTGCTGGTTGATCTTTTCATTCTGCTCGGCAATGACCCTATTGGTGGCCAAGCGGTGGCGGTAGTCGCGCACCATGAAAAACATGGCAAGGATGATGGCGCCGAAGAAGAGCAGGATAGCGTAGAAGAAGTCGCGTTGCTGGCGCTTCGAGAGTTCCAGTTCCGCTTGGCGCACGCGCAACTCGTCAAGTTGGCGGCTGCGCTCTTTTTCGCCGTACTGGATAGCCAGCCGGTGCGAGGTGGCGATGCGGTCGCGGCTGAGCAGGGTATCGCCCAGTTCGATGTGGCGCGTGGCATAGTACAGCGCCTTGGGAAGGCTGTCGAGCGCGGAGTATGTGGCGGAAATCTGACGGTAAATGTCGCGGCGCAAGGGGTCATAAGCTGCCGAAATGGACGCTTCGGCCCGCTTCAAAAACCGCAGGGCCATGAAATAGTCTTTAGCCTGTTTGTTCAGGCAACCGATCCGATATTCCGCCAGAGTCACATATTCGTAGCGGCGGCTTTGTTGGGCCAGGTCCAGTACGCGAAAGGCCAAGGAGATGGCGTCGCGGTAGTTCCGTTCGTTTTGCAGCCGGGTCACATCGTCCAGAAAAACCGTGATGAGCAGGAACGTGTCCTGAAGCATCAGCCCTTTGTCGCGGAAGGCGCGTTTCAGGGCAGAGGCTTTCGCGATATCGCCTTTTTGTTGGTACACCTGGGCCATTTGGGCAAGCACGAGGGTTTCGAGGCGTTTATTTTGGGTCTTCCGGAAATAGTCCAGCGCCTCTTGCTGCATTTGCACGGCATCGTCGGCCATGCCGCGCTCGGGCAGCCGAATGGCGAGTTCGGCGCGCGCGCGGTGGTAGGCAGTCGTATCGCCACCGGCAAGGAACAGGTCCACGCTACGGGCGAGGTACTGGAAGGCCGAGTCGCGGTTGAGCGTTTCCTGCTCCCGATAGATCGCCCATTTGTACCAACCAAGGGCCTGTTTGCCGGTGTCGCGTTCGGATATGCCCTCGGCGAGCAGCATTTGGATTTGCTCGAAGGACAGCCGTTCCTCAAAATCCGGTTGTGCCCAAAGCAGGGCAGGTGCCGCCGCAAGGCATAGAAGCAGCAAATATTTGCCCAACAGGGCGCGTAACCGGCGTAATATGTGTGTCTGTTTCAATCGTCGAGAATCTTCCAGTGAAGGGCGGCCTTTACCAGGCCCGCCGTATTTCGAGCGCCCAGTTTGGCCAACAAGGCGGCGCGGTGGCTTTCCACGGTTTTTTCCGACAGAAACAATTGTGCCGCAATTTCCTGTGTGGTGCACTCATCCATGATGAGTTTGAGCACTTCGCGCTCCCGGCGACTGATCTTGGGCGGCTCCTTGGCCGTGCCGCCCTTGCGTTCGCGCATCAGGCTCTGCATCATCGTGTCGGTCACTTCCTGGGAAAAATACGTCCGCCCCTCGGCCAGGGCGCGAATGGCGGCGCACAGTTCGGTACGGCCGGTGTTTTTCAGCACATACCCCTGGGCGCCGAGGTTGAGCATGGCGCTGATGTAGCTCTCGTCGTTGTGCATGGACAAGGCGAGAATCTTCACGTCCGGACTCTCGGCCCGAAGTTGCTTGCACACGTCGAGGCCCGATTTGTCGGGCAGGTTGATGTCGAGCAACAGCACATCCGGGGCCACCTCCGGGACTTGCTGCAAGGTGTCGGCAGCATTCCGGGCAATCCCGCACACCTCGAAATCAGGCTCGCCGCTCAACATGGTTTCGAGGCCTTCGGCAAACATGACGTGGTCGTCGGAAATGAAAATTCGTATCACGTGTGAAAAGGTTTGAAGGTTTCGGGTTAGAGGGTTTCGGGTTTCAGGGGCGGTAAACGGGAAGCCAAATTTCTACTTTTCTAAACAACTACCAGCATGCCGCGCTAATTTTGCGCCGAAATCAACCAGAAACCTTCAAACCAGAAACCTTCAAACCAGAAACCTTCAAACCAGAAACCTTCAAACCAGAAACCTTCAAACCAGAAACCTTTCAACAACATGAACTTCCGCACAGAAAAAGACACCATGGGCAAGGTACAGGTGCCCGCCGATGCCTACTGGGGCGCCCAGACGCAGCGCTCGATCGAGAATTTCAAAATTGCTCGCGACACCAACCGGATGCCCATCGAGATCATCCGGGCCTTTGCCTACCTGAAAAAAGCCGCCGCTTTGACCAATTTTGAGGCGGGCGTGTTGCCAAAAGAAAAATGCGATCTCATCGGGCGCGTTTGCGACGAGGTGCTGGCCGGCAAATTGGACGATCAGTTTCTGCTCGTCGTGTGGCAAACCGGTTCCGGCACCCAGAGCAACATGAACGCCAACGAGGTTATCGCCTACCGGGCGCACGTACTGAACGGCGGCCAGTTGGCCGACGAGCAAAAGTTTGTGCACCCGAACGACGATGTGAACAAGTCCCAGTCGTCCAACGACACCTTCCCGACCGCCATGCATATTGCCGCGTACAAAATGCTCGTGGAAGTGACGATCCCCGGTATTGAAAAACTGCGCGATACGCTTCGGGCCAAGTCCGAGGCGTTCATGGACGTGGTCAAAATCGGTCGGACGCACTGCATGGATGCCACCCCGCTCACGCTGGGACAGGAGTTTTCGGGCTATGTGGCTCAACTGGACCATGGCATTCGGGCCCTCCGAAGCAGCCTGGCCCACCTCAGCGAACTGGCGCTCGGCGGTACGGCCGTCGGCACGGGCATCAACACGCCGCCGGGATATTCCGAAAACGTCGCCCGCCACATCGCCAACCTGACGGGACTGCCTTTCGTGACGGCGCCCAACAAATTCGAGGCACTGGCTGCGCACGACGGTATCGTGGAGAGCCACGGCGCCCTCAAAACCGTGGCCGTCAGCCTAATGAAAATCGCCAACGACGTGCGGCTGCTGTCGTCCGGCCCGCGCTCCGGCATTGGGGAAATCTTCATCCCCGACAACGAACCGGGGTCGTCCATCATGCCCGGCAAGGTGAACCCCACCCAGTGCGAGGCACTCACGATGGTGGCCGCGCAGGTGCTCGGCAACGACGTGGCCATCAACATCGGCGGCTCTATGGGCCACTTTGAGCTCAACGTGTTCAAGCCGATGATGATCTACAACTTCCTGCACTCCGCCCGCCTGATCGGCGAGGCCAGCGTGTCGTTCAACGACAAGTGCGCCGCCGGCATCGAGCCGCTGCACGACAACATCCGCAAGCACGTCAACAACTCGCTTATGCTCGTGACCGCGCTCAACACGAAGATCGGGTACTACAAAGCCGCCGAAATCGCCCAAAAAGCGCACAAGGAAGGACTGACGCTCAAGGAGTCGGCGCTTGCCCTTGGCTACCTGAACTCCGAGGAGTTCGACGCGTGGGTGCGGCCGGAGGACATGGTGGGGCGGTAGTTTTTTTCACCGCAGAGACGCGCGAGTTTTTTCACCGCAGAGACGCAGAGGCGCGGAGCTTTTTTCAAAAATTCTCCGCGTCTCTGCGCCTCCGCGGTGAAAATAAACCAATCGGAAACCTGACTTTTCCAAAAAGTTGGCAAACACCCCCAGTAGCGGGTTGTACGCATTCGGGTTACCTTTATCCCCCGTTCAAGACCAGGTTTGTTCTTTCACGCAAAACCTCCGCATCGTATGTCAAAATCTACACTCACGCTCACCGACCTCAAGGTCAAAAGTTTCGTCACGACACTTGACGAGGAGCAAATGGGCCGTGTCAAAGGCGGGCATTACATCATTCGGGGCCGCCGCTTCACCTACCGTACCCGCTGGACAACCGTGGATACCCGCTCGGACGAACGCGAGGAAGCCTTCGTGCAGACCGGGACCAGAAGTGCCATCAGGGACTTTTGACCATCGGCGCCTCCTCAGTCCCGGCGGTTTCGGCCGAGCCATTTTTCCCGAACGACCTGGGCAAAGGTGCGGCCGTTGATTTTGGCCTCCAGCCAGGCTTCCAGGTCGAACGTCTGCAGCAACGTGCGCGTGTCTGGCCATGATGCCAGCCGGCCAAGGTCGTCCTGCATCTTTTGAAAAGCCAAGCGCTTCTCCTGCTCGTTTCGCGCCCGCATCAACTCGGGCATCAGGTGAAAAAACCGCCGCTCCAGTTCGTAGAGGCGGTCTTTTTTTTGCAAAAACCGCGTGGCGGATCGCAGCAGGGAGTCCATCAGGGCGGTATTTCCCATTTCGAAATGGATGATAAGCGCCAGAATGCGGGCCAGACTTTGCAGGTCCTCGCGCTCCACGGTCCGGGGCTGATTGAGCCATTGGTTCAGGTAGTCGAGCGCCCCGCCGAAGTCGCCGCAGGCGAAACAGATACAGCAGTACTGGATCAGGAAACTGGCCGTTTCGTAGTCGTGCGGATCGAAGCGCACCGCCTCGGCCTGGCAGCGCTCCATTTCGCGCCGCGCTTCCTCGAACGCGCCGGTGAAAATGCACAGCGCGAACGAGTTGTTGTAGTATTGGCGATGAATTTTCAGGCGGTCGTCCTCTGTGAGCGGCGTCAGGTGGCGCAACTTTTTGAGGGTGTCTCGCACCTCCTCGTAGCGTTCCAGTAGGCCGCAGGAAAGAATAAAATTGCTGAGCGCGGCGATGTAGTCGGCCAGGTTTTCCCGCATGAAATGCGGCTGGGACTCCACCAGTTCGATCAGGTTCTTGCCTGATTCGTAAAACTGCTCGCGATCCGACGCGGCATAATGGTACAGGTTGAGCGTGCGGTAAAACAACACCCGCGCAGTGTGCGACAGCGCCCGTTCGGGGTCGCGAAGCAAGTCGTGGCGGACGATGGCGTGCAAGCGCTCCACGCGTTCCACGCCGCGCTGAAGAGCGTCGCGTTTGATCGTGGCATACACCTGAAAAAACAGTTTGCGGTAGGTAGCCACGTTGCCCAATTGTTCGAGGGTCTGTTTCTCGGTGAACTGGAGTTGCTCAAATTGTTTATGCAAAAAATCCACGTCCATGCGGGTGTACGCCAGGTGTTTTTCCCAGCGAACGATTTCAAGCAAGTGGGTAAAGCACTCGTACTGCCGTGCCGTTTTTTCGGCTTTTTGCAACAGATCCCGGCAGGCGTCGTAGTGGCCGCGTTTGAACAGGACGGCTACGCTCTGCAACTGGTGGTTGAGTCGGAACACCACGGAGTGTTGCTCGTCGAAGGCTTGCAGGCTTTTCAACACCAGGTCGTACAGGTAAGCCTTCAGTTCGGAGTACTTGCGGGTTTCCACCGGCTCGCCCCGGTACACTTTGCGTTGCAGGGCCTCGTCGTCGAAGGCGTCCATGTCCGCCATGGCATCGAACAGTTGCAGGTACTTGTTTGCGCGTTCGACCTTGCTGCCCACATACACATGAAAGTATCGTTTCTCCTGGGCTGTTAGCCCGCGGACGAGGCGATACAATTTGTCGGAAGGCGTCTTGGACATGGCAATCGTTTTTTGGTCGAACAAAAGTGCCGCTTTTTTACCAAGTAGCCAAATGGCAAGCCCCCATCGGGAACCTGACTTATGCATCAAACTTGGGTTGGCAACGGCAGGAGGCGCCGATACCTTTGTCCCGTCGTTTTCAAAAAACTTGCGCTGTTATGCTGACCGCTGCTCCGTACCCGTCCGCTTCAGAATTTTCCGAACCCGTGCGCACCGCTCGCGCCGTGCCGTTGATTCCCGAACTCGTCCGCTTGCCCGAGCAGGAACGTGTTCAGAATCCAGGCAAATCCGGCAAAGTGGTGTTGCCCACCATGGACGGCCTGTGTTTCGAAAAGGTGAAACGCATCGCCTACCTCGAGGCCAGCGGCAACTACACGGTGCTGCACTTCCTTGATGGACGGCAAATTCTCGTGTGCCGCACCCTGCGCGAAGTGGAACTGATGCTGCCCGCAGCGGCGTTCGTGCGCATTCACCGGTCCCATACCATCCATTTGCGACACATCAAAAAATACGTACGGGGAAAAGGTGGCCACGTTGTGCTCCAAAACAGTGCCACCCTCCCCGTTTCTGCCGGTCAGAAAGATACCTTCCTGGATGCCTTAAAACAGTACTTCAAAGTGAGTGACGCGTGATGAGCAGCCCTGCGCGGAGATTTTTCAAAAGATGACGTAATGTCGGTTCGCACTTCTTCGTTTCCGATCTGTTCATTCACGTCAAATCCACTTGCGTATGCTCCGCATCTACCGCCAGCCTGTTTTTGTATTTACCCCGATAGCCCTGTTGCTTTTATTGGTTTTGCCCGCTCAAAAGCCCGACAAAACACCCCCTCCGCCCGGTACCACGCCGGTGACTTCTTTTTTCATGGACAAACAGGAAATCACCAATCTGGACTACCGGGAATACCTGGCGTGGCTGGCAATGGTTTTCGGCAAAGACTCCGAACAGTACCGGCAGGCCAAGCCCGATACCACCGTGTGGCGGGCCTACATGACCTACAGCGAACCTTTCGTGGAACAATATTTCCAGCATCCCGCCTTCGAAAACTACCCGGTGGTGGGCGTCAGTTACGAGCAGGCCGTCCAGTATTGCGCCTGGCGCACCGACCGGGTGTACGAGCGCGACCTCGTCAAGGCAGGGGTCATCCCCTCGTCCAGCGCTTGCCTGACGGACGGCAAACCCAACCCTGCTGCTCTAGTGCCCAACGAAACGCAGTATTTCACAACCGAACGCTACCTCGCCGGCGAATATCTTGGCCTGAAACCGAACAAAGCCATCCCCGTGCCGCGCTACCGCCTGCCCACCGAGGACGAGTGGGAACTGGCCGCCAGCGGCAAACTGGACGCCACACTTTTTCCGTACGGCTACGACCTGTCGGACAAAAAAATAGCCGCTCAATTGCGCAAGGGCAAGCACCTGTTCCACACCAAACGCGCCGTCAAATTGCAGAACTCCCCGCCCAACCTGAACGCAAAATCCGCCCAATTCGGCCTTCCGAACGGTTACGGGCTGTACAACGCCGTGGGAAATGCCGCCGAAATGATCGCTGAAAAAGGGGTGTGCAAGGGCGGCAGTTATGCGCACCTGTTGGAAGAAAGTAAAATCACCGGGCGCATGGCATACGACAAACCAACCTGTTGGCTGGGCTTCCGGTGCGTGTGCGTGCGGGAGATGCCGAGATAAGTTCAGGGTTGCCGTACCAGCCGGTTATTCTCGTCCGGGAACACGGCCACGGGCCGAAAGGCGCGCGCTTCTTCGGGGGTCATCAGGGCGTAGGAAATGATGATGACCACGTCGCCCACCTGCACCAGCCGGGCGGCGGCGCCGTTCAGGCACACCACGCCGCTGCCGCGCTCGCCGCGGATGGCGTAGGTCTCGAGGCGGGCGCCATTGTTGTTGTTCACGATCTGGACTTTTTCCCCTTCCACGATGTTGGCCGCGTCCAGCAGGTCTTCGTCAATGGTGATGCTGCCGATGTAGTTCAGGTCGGCCTGGGTGACGCGTACGCGGTGTATTTTGCTTTTGAAAACTTGAATGAGCATGTCGTTTGGATTGGCTGTAAAAAACAGCGGAACGGTCGTTTGGGTTGCAAAGGTAGCGGGATCGAGAACTAGCTACGCTTAACGTTGCGTCTAATCCTCAAGAACAATGCCTTGAATTTTTGACAAATGCTTACTATTATTCGTAACCATTGTTAGTTCTTGTTGGACGGCAGTTGCTCCAATGAGAAGATCAAAATCCGGAATCAGCTCGCCTGCACTTCGCAAACGAGCCTTTTCCTTGGCATAAAGGTCAATAGCAACCGCAAACGGGATGATGCGCAAAAAGGCAAGAAAGGAGGCCAGTCGTTTGCGTTTTTCCTCCAGCAAGCCATAGGAAGAGCACTCCACACCAAACCACAATTCGGCTACGCTAACCTCGGAAATAAAACAGTTTGCCCCCCCGACCTCTGTGATTTTTTCTGCGATGCCATATCGGCCTTTGAGCCAGAAAATTACAATGTTGGTATCGAGTAGATACGTCATATTAGTTCAATGGGGCGGCTCAGGGTACGCGCGCCCTCAATGAGCGCAATCATTTCTTCTGCAGACTCGGGAAAATCGTTCCAACTACCGGAAAAACGAAGCACCCAGTTGTCATCTTTGGGGGCAGGGCGGTTTTGTTTACGCCCGGAAATGGGTTGTGAAGTCTGTATGGATTTGACCAGCATTTCGATGAGGGAAAGTTTTTCCTTCGTATCCAAATCCTTGAGCAAAAGCCAGTAGGGACTCAGGTTGGCAGGTATTTGCATAATTGACAGACTTGTTTTGAGCGCTTAAGTTTCCGCAAATTTATAGGCTTTCGCTCATACTCGCTGCACGATATGACTGTGGCTAAGCAAATTCATCATTCGCTCTTTCTCGTTCTTCATGGTTGAATCGCATACCTTTGCGGCCAATTTTTTTCAACCGACGCATGAAACGCACGAAAATCGCCGACATCCTCCGCACGGAGCCGGTCAACACCGAAATACTCGTGAAAGGCTGGGTCAAAGCCTTCCGCAACAACCAGTTTATCGCCCTCAACGACGGCTCCTGCGCCGCCAATTTGCAGGTGGTGCTCGATTTTGAAAACACCGACCCGGCGCTGGTCGAGCGCATCAAGTTCGGCGCCGCCATCGGCGCACGCGGCCTGCTGGTGGAAAGCCAGGGCAAGGGCCAGCGCGTGGAACTGAAAGCCCCCGAAATCACCGTTTTCGGCGATTGCGACCCGGAACAATTTCCGCTCCAGCCCAAAAAACAAAGCCTGGAGTTCCTGCGCGAGCACGCCCACCTGCGCTTCCGCACCAACACCTTCGCGGCGGTATTCCGCGTGCGGCACGCACTGGCGTTTGCCATCCATAAATTTTTCAACGACCGCGGGTTTTACTACATCCACACGCCCATCATCACGTCCAGCGATGCCGAGGGCGCCGGGGAAATGTTCCGCGTGACGACGCTGCCGCTGGAAAAAATCCCGCACACCGAAAACGGCGACATTGACTTCAGCCAGGATTTTTTCAAACGCCCCACCAACCTCACTGTGTCCGGTCAGTTGGAAGGCGAACTCGGCGCCCTGGCCCTCGGCGATATCTACACCTTCGGCCCTACGTTCCGCGCCGAAAACTCCAACACCACCCGCCACCTGGCCGAGTTCTGGATGATCGAGCCGGAAGTGGCCTTCGCCGACCTGAACGACAACATGGACCTGGCGGAGGCCATGCTCCAGTACGTGTGCCAATACGCCCTCGAACACTGCGCCGACGACCTGAAAATTCTCGAAGAGCGCCTCATCGAGGAGGAAAAAGCCAAGCCGCAGGACCAGCGCTCGCCCATGAACCTCACGGACAAACTGCGCTTCGTGGTGGAAAATCAGTTCCAACGGCTGACCTACACCGAGGCAATTGACATTCTGAAAAACTCCAACCCGAACAAAAAAGGCAAGTTCCAATACCCCATCGAAGGCTGGGGCGCCGACCTGCAAAGCGAGCACGAGCGGTTTCTGGTGGAAAAACATTTCCAGAAACCGGTGATCCTGACCAACTACCCGGCGGCCATCAAGGCGTTTTACATGCGGCTGGACGAGGGCTGTGAACCCGGCAAGGAAACCGTGTCGGCCATGGACATCCTGTTCCCTGGCATCGGCGAGATCGTGGGCGGCTCCCAACGCGAGGAGCGCCTGGAGGTGCTGCGCGAAAAAATGCAGGCCATGCACATCCCGGAAGAGGAACTGTACTGGTACCTCGATACCCGCCGCTTCGGCTCCTGCCCGCATGCGGGCTTCGGCCTCGGTTTCGAGCGGCTGGTGCAGTTTGTGACCGGCATGGGCAATATCCGCGACGTGATTGCCTTCCCGCGATACCCCGGCAGCGCCGAGTTTTAGAGCATGGAAGCAGAGCACATACCGGAAAAAAAGAAACGAAAGTCTTCGTTCAAAAAGACCGCCGACTGGGCGAGTTTGATCCGAAATTTTGCCACCATCGTGGCATCGTTCATTTCGGCGATCACGCTTTTTATCCTCCTCCGGCAAAACGAGCGCACCTACCAGCCTGACCTGGTGATGTCGCCTAATCCCAAAGTCTTCCACATTGCCTACCGCGACACTATTTCGGGTTGTGAGGACCTGCGGATCATCGTCGGGCAGGATTCTTCCGGGGAAAACCTGAACCTGCGCGCCATCAACCTCGGCCTCGGCGCCGCCAAAAACCTGGACATTCTCTGGCAATACGAGCCTTCCCGCCTTGACGACACCGTGGCCATCGGAACGTTTCAGGTTCCGACGTACGTGACCTACAACGAGGAGGTCAACGCGTTGATGTTTCGCAGTTGTTTTATGAAAGAATCTATGGGGGGACAATTGGAATATTGCCTGCCCTTCAGTTCCGAAAAAGAGGCGACGGCGATTTCGCTCCCGCTCAACTATGTGCGCATGTGGTCGAACCTTGCCATCCGAATCGGCCTGAACCAGAAAATACCGAGAAAGGAGCGCATCAAACTTCTGGAACAGTTGGCTGCGTCATTTCAGGACCTGAGGTGCAGTATCCGCTATTTCGACATCAATGGGCGGGAGTACCGGAAATCGTACAAGGTGCGCATCCTCCCGCATTTCATTGACCTACGCAGCCGGAAGTTGGCGCTCGGCGTGGGCCTGGCAGAGGAAACAAACGGCTCCGGCGCCCGGCGTTCGCACCGGTTCACCGTGTACGAGCCGGACGCGTCGTTTTCCGAGTCGGTGATTGAGTGGTGAAGAGGAATCGCTCAGTTACACTCCGAGTGCCCGCAATTTTTGCAGTGCAAACACCCTTCCTGATACACCAAATTATCCGTTTTGCACGCCGGGCAGGTGTTGTGCGAGGGCGCGGTGCCGTCAGGGATAAATTTGCGCAGAGCGCGTACCACGCCGTTTTTCCAGTTGTTCAGCGAGGCCGTTTCGAGATGCAGGTTTTCCACCATGTCCACCACGTAAGGCAACGGCATACCGTGGCGCAGCACGCCGGAAATGAGCCGGGCATAGTTCCAGTACTCCTTGTTGAACGTGCGCGACAGGCCCTCGATGGTGACCCGGTAACCGCTTTTGTCCATGTACTGGAAATCGTAGCGGTTCTTGCCGTCTTCTTTCACCTTGATGACCTTGCCCTCAGAAACTTGGGTGAGAATGGAGAACGAATCCACCGCGCGACCCGTGAAAATCTCGTAGGGCCGCTCCTGGTACAGGCCCACGACGGCCACCCAGCGTTCGTCGTTGTTCATAAAACTGACCACGACGGCGTCCAGCACCTTGGGGCGCTTGGGGGCGGCGGTTTCGGTGAAGGTCTCCTTTTTATCGTCCTTCTTTTTGTCGCTCACGAGTACGCCGCTGCGCGAGCCTTCGCGGTACACGGTCATGCCCTTGCAGCCTGCTTCCCAACCGGTGAGGTATATTTTTTCGATCAGGTCTTCGGTGGCTTCCTCGGGCACGTTCACGGTGACGCTGATGCTGTGGTCCACCCATTTTTGCACGCGCCCCTGCAGGTGTACCTTTTGCACCCAGTCCACATCTTCGGCAGTAGCCCGGTACCAGGGCGACTGCTCGATGATTTGCTGGAGCTCGGCTTCGGGCATTTTGTCCACCTTGGCAAGGTCGTATCCTTTTGTTTCCAGCCATTGGCGGAACGGGATGTGGAACACATGGTAGTCTTCCCAGCTGTCGCCCACGGCGTCGGTAAAGCTGACGCGCGCGTTTTTGTCGTTGGGATTTACCTTTTTGCGGCGCTTGTAGGAAATACGGAACACGGGTTCGAGGCCGGAGGTGGTTTGAGTCATCAGGCTGGTGGTGCCGGTGGGTGCGATGGTGAGCAGGGCGATGTTGCGCCGCCCGTAGCGCACCATATCTGTGTACAGCTCGGGGTCGGCTTCGCGCAAGCGCTGCACAAAGGGATTGTGTTCCTCTCGGAGGCTGTCGTAGATGGGGAAGGGGCCGCGCTCGCGAGCGAGGTTGACCGAGCCGCGGTACACGGACAGGGCGAGCGTGCGGTGCAGGTTTTCGCAAAAATCCAGCGACTCGTCGGAGCCGTAGCGGATGCCGAGCGCGGCCAGCATGTCGCCTTCGGCGGTAATGCCAATACCTGTGCGGCGGCCCTGGAGGCACTTTTCGCGAATTTTGAGCCAGAGCTCGCGTTCGGTGGCTTTCACCGGTTCCGGTTCGGGGTCGTGGTCCAATTTCGCGAGAATCTGCTCGATCTTTTCCAGTTCGAGGTCAATGATGTCGTCCATGACCCGCTGAGCCAGTTCGCCGTGTTGTTTCAGCAGATCGAAGTCGAAGGAGGCTTCGGGGCTGAAGGGATTTTGCACGTAGCTCAGCAGGTTGATGGCGAGCAAGCGGCAACTGTCATACGGGCAGAGGGGTATCTCGCCGCAATTTTTCTGGTTGAGGTAAATGCGTTTTTCCTTGCCATCACGGGTTTCGGAAGCCCAGCCTCCGGCGAAAAAGTTGTGGTTGTGATCTACCGTACCGTTGTAAACATCCTCGTAGCCGTCAAATTCTACGGAGACTACCCGGTGGTTGTAAAGTGACGCACTGACTTTCAACGACTCATACGATTCAAAGCCATGTTTTGTGCCTATCTGGGAGGGGATACCTGCATCGCGGCAGGCCGATTCCCATTCCTTCATTTTCGGGATTCGGTTCAAATCGTATTTCAACCGGGTGAATACCTCCAACTGGCGGTTTTTTACGACAGTTGCCCGTTGTGAATAGGTTGCATTGACGGTTGCAGTACGTTTCTCTCTGCTAGCCTGATTGGCGTTCAGATACACATTATTGCACCTGAATGAGCAAAAAGCGGTTTCCCGTCGGTGGTAGTTCGTCCAGAAGTGATTTCCGCAGTGTTCGCATTTTTTTTGCACGCGCACTTCTCCTGACCAGATCTCAGCGATGTAGCCTTGCTCCATTGCGCGTTGGAGCGTACGGACCTCCGCGATCAAACGGTGTTCTGATTTGTTAGCCCGGACAGTTCCTTCGTTTAGCCACCAGTAATTACTCTGTGTTTTACCTTCTTCGTTTACGACTGGCCCCTGAAATTTTGTCAAAATCATCAAACTGTCCCCCGGCTGCAGTGCTTCCATCTCCCGGTATTCGCCGTTTTTCAGGCGAAATTTGTGGTTTCCTGTAGCACGTATGGTGGAGCCGTCATCCAAGGTGAGTTTGTATACTTTTTGTTTTTCTCCAGTCAATCGCGGGTTACGCATCATCTGGATTCCCAAGCGGCCCTGTTCATTCAGGCAATACACCGGAACATCCAGGCCCGCTTCTGCCAATTCTTTGATCGGAATATGCCCGCGCCCGTCAGACACCGCTACGAGGGCGTCGCCCGTCAGACACGGGTTCGTCGAAACCGTCCCAAACCCCAAATCCGCATAACAATCCGGCACCGATTCCCGCAGCACGGTGTCCCAAAACAGCAGGCCCGGCTCGGCGCTTTTCCAGGCGTTGTGCACGATTTTTTTCCATAGATCACTGGCGCTGATCTCACGCTCAAGCAGCGGTTTTTTGGAACCGACGGGGAAGCGGAGGCGATAGGGTTTGCCGCTGCACACGGCCTGCATGAACTCGTCGTCGAGGCGCAGGGAAATGTTGGCGCCGGTGACCTTGGTGCTGTCCATTTTGGCGTCCACGAAAAACGGCGCGTCGGGGTGCTGCACGGCGAGGGTGAGCATGAGCGCGCCACGGCGACCGTCCTGCGCCACTTCGCGCGTGGAGTTGGAGTAGCGCTCCATGAACGGCAGGATGCCCGTGCTGGTGAGGGCGCTGTTCATCACAGGCGTGCCGGTGGGCCGCAGGTGGGACAGGTCGTGCCCCACGCCCCCCCGGCGTTTCATCAGTTGCACCTGCTCTTCGTCCATTTTGAGGATGGCACCGTACGAGTCGGCGCTGCCCTGTACGCCGATGACGAAACAGTTGGACAATGACACCACCTGAAAGGGATTGCCGATGCCGGACATGGGGCTGCCCTGCGGCACCAGGAATCGGAATCGGCGCAGCAACGCATACGCGTCGTCTTCCGACATCGGGTTTTTGTAGCGGCTCTCGACGCGCGCGATTTCGGCAGCGATACGGCGGTGCATCTCGTCGGGCGTGCGTTCGTAGATATTGCCGAAAGAGTCCTTCAGGGCGTATTTGTTCAGCCATACCCCGGCGGCAAGGGTGTCGCCGCCGAAGTACTCGGTGGCGGCGGCCAGGGCTTCTTCGTGGGTATAGGTAGGGCGGTCGGCAGCGTCGGCGTGCCGGAGGGCGGTGGGTGCATCCAGTGTGTCCATGACAAAAAAAGATTCGGCGGGAAGCGGCGGATTAGGTGTTGGGCAAACATACGCTTGGGCCGCCGAACCCCCAAGCCGAAGTGGCATTTTGGAGGGGAAATATTTCCGGGTTCCCTGCTAACACTACAGCACGGCTGCTCGCCGCCGTAGAGCGGACGCATTCATTCAGAATGACAAAGGTTTCGAGGCTAAAACTCCAGCACCAATTGTTCGCCAGGCCCGAATTGCTCCCGTGGTTCCTCGCGCTCCCGGCGCAGGTTGGAAACCCCAAGTCCCAACAGGCGCACCTTCCGCTCAAGGGCCTCCGTATCGGCTAGCAGGGGCGCCGCCATGCGCAGCATTTCCGCTGCATCGGAAATATCGTGATCGGTCGTTTTCGAGCGGGTGACGATGCGAAAGTCGGCATATTTCACCTTGAGGGTCAGCGTGCGCCCGGGGTTGTCGGCGCGTTCGATGCGGCGCTGGAGATCGGCGGCAATGGCGGCCAACTGCTCCAGCAGTTCTTCGGTATTATCCAGATCGGTTAAAAAGGTGTTTTCGGTGCTGAGCGACTTGCGCACCCATTGGCTGCGCACCGGGCGCTCGTCCAATCCGCGCACGATGTTGAAATAATAACGCCCGGACTTGCCGAAACGTCGGGCCAACTCGAGCAGGGAGTGCTGTTTCAGGTCATAGCCGGTACGAATGCCCAGTTTGTGCATCTTGGCAGCCGTGGCGCGCCCGATGCCGTGAAATTTTTCAATGGGCAGTTTTTCCAAAAATGCCTCCGCCTCGTGCGGCAGAATGACGGCCATGCCGTTGGGCTTGTTCAGGTCGGAGGCAATTTTTGCCAGAAACTTGCAATACGACACACCCGCAGAGGCCGTCAATTGGGTGGTTTCAAAAATGCGCCGCCGCAGTTCCTCGGCGATCAGCGTGGCCGAGTTTGGGCCCGCCTTCGGGTTGGTCACGTCGAGATAGGCTTCGTCCAGCGAAAGCGGTTCCACCAGATCGGTGTACTCGTGGAACAGGGCACGGATTTGTTGCGATACGATTTTGTACTGCTCGAAGTTGTGGCGCACAAAGATCAGGTCGGGGCAGAGCTGCCGGGCTTTGGCGCCCGACATGGCCGAACGCACCCCGAATTTCCTCGCCTCGTAACTGGCCGCCGCCACCACCCCGCGCGGCCCGCCCCCGCCGACGGCCACAGGCTTGCCGCGCAACTCGGGATAGTCCCGTTGCTCCACCGACGCGAAGAAGGCGTCCATGTCTATGTGGATGATTTTGCGCATGGTTATTCTGCACGATGTGCTGCATTAAAAAACAAGTTGCCGACACACAGCAGTATCGGACACAGAAACCGGCAACAGGCTGCTTGGGACTAATTTTTTTAAAAAAATTCCAGCCCGACTGCGTCCTGCCGACCACTCCCCTCGTCAATCGCCGCAGTATAAAACCAATTCTATCACCGTCAAATTTTTCAAACAATGAAACACAACATTCGTATTGCAATCGCACTTTTCGCCGCCGTATTTTTTCTCAACAGCGCTTCGGCGCAGGTACGTTTCGGCGTGAAAGCCGGCCTGAACCTGGCGAGCATTTCCTACAGCGACGACTTCATCTCGGCCACCGAGTCTATCGTGGAAACCGACCTGTCCACCGGCATGGCACCGTCTTTTCACGTGGGCGCCCAAGCCGAATTTGATTGTGGCGGACCGATCGGCCTAAGCGTCGGCGCGCAACTGAGCGTAAAAGGCGGAAAACTGTCGGGCGACGGTACCCTCCTCGGTCAGTCCTTCACGTTCACCAGCACGGCCAGCCCGATGTACCTGCAGGTGCCCGTGGCCGTTACGTTCCGCAAAAACGGTTTCTATGCCGGCGTAGGCCCATACGTTGGTTTCGGCATCGGCGGCAAGGTTAAGAACAAAATCGAAGCAGAAGGCCAGACGGAAGAGGAATCCGAGAATATCAAATTCGGGTCTTCGGAAGATGACACCTTCGCATCGCTCGACTACGGCGCGGGCATCGAACTGGGCTATGAGTTTGGCAATGTACGCGTAAGCGCGTCCTATAGCCTCGGCTTGGCCAATATCGCACCGAAGGATATGGTGGACCAAGCCAAAGACCAGGGCATGGACATCAGCGCCAAAAACAATGTCATCGGCGTATCGGTGGCCTATATGTTTGGAAGCAACTAAACAGGCAAGTTGCCTACTTTTGGCCCCTGCGCGCCGCTTCCGCCCGACTACGGCGATGCAGTTGCGCAGGGGCTTTTTTATTTGAAAAACTACCGCACATGACGCTCGATACCCTGCTCAAGAATTACACCGCTTACAACCTGTGGGCCAACACCCAATATGTGAACTGGCTGCGCACCAAACCCGCCGACCTGATGACCCGTGCAATGCCATCCAGTTTCCCTACCCTACGGGACACGCTGCTGCACATCTGGAGCGCCGAAAACGTGTGGCTGGAGCGCCTGAAAAACATCAGCCCCACGAATTTTATCGCGCTCAATTTTTCGGGAACGACAGCCGATGTTTTTGACGGGCTCCTTCAAACCTCGGCAGATTTTGACACATACGTCCAGCAACAGGATGCCGATTTTTTTCAGGAAAACTGTGCCTTCCGGCTCCTCAACGGCACCGAGGATGCACGCCCGCGCCACCAGATGATTTTGCATTGCATGCAACATTCCACCTACCACCGCGGCCAGATCGTGACGATGGCACGAAACTTTGGCCTGACAGATCCGCCGCCGACGGACTATATCAAGTACGTACGCATAATGGCCGGGTAGGTGTCGCCGAACTCTGTTCGGCGCATACACGTCGCCGAACGGAGTTCGGCGCCACGGCTAAAGCCACTTGTTTCGCCGGAAATACACCAACATGCCCAAGGAGGCCGTGGCCATGAAGCCCAGCACCATGAAATACCCGTATTTCCAGCGCAGTTCGGGCATGTTGTCGAAGTTCATGCCATATACCCCGGCTATGAAGGAAAGCGGGATAAAAATGGTGCTGATGATGGTGAGCAGGCGCATGACATTGTTCAGGCGGTTGCTCACCTCCGCCTGGTAGAGCGCTTCCACACCGGCGAGCAAATCGCGGTAGTTGTCTATGCTGTCGAGGATTTGAGTGACGTGATCGGCCAGGTCGCGCAGGTACAGGCGGTTGGTGTCGTGGATGAGGGGGCTTTCGCTGCGGTACAGGCGCAAGGTGGCATCGCGAAGGGGCATGAGCTGGCGCCGGAATTGATTGATGACGTACTTGAGGTCGAAGATGCGGGCTTTTTGATCGAGGGAGGTGCCGTTGCTGTGCAGTTCCGATTCCAGTTCGTGCAGGACCGTTTCGATTTCATCGAGTACGAGGTAGTAGTTGTCCACCACGGTGTCGAGCAACGTGTAGCCGAGGTAGTCGGAGCCTTTTTGCCGGAGCCGCCCGAGGCCTTCCTCGGCGCGTTTTCGGATACTTAGAAAGGTGTCGTCGGGATTTTCCTGAAAGGAGACTACAAACTGTTCGCCGATGAACACGGCGATCTGTTCGCTTACCAAATCGCAGTTATGGGTTTCCAGGCTCAGGTTGTGCAGGATGAAGAAAAGCGTATTGCCGTATTCTTCCAGTTTGGGGCGCTGTTCGGTATTCAGCACATCCTCCAGGGCCAGGTGGTGCAGTTGAAAATCGGTTCCGATGCGCTCAATTGCAGCCGTGTCCGTTAGCCCGCGCACATCGGCCCAAAAGACGCCGGTTGACCGTTGGCTCCATTCTTTCTGATAGGTCTCTTTTTCGTGGTACTGGGTGTCGTCGTACCAAACGGAGCGCACGGAAGGGATCACTTCGGAGCGGTGTCCGGTGTAGATCAGGGTGCCTGGAGAAAGGCCTTTTTTGCGGATTTTCCTGTGTTTCTTTTTGCCCATGGGGCAAAGATAGGTTGGAGCGCGAGCAAACGCGAAGGGCGTTTTTCCCAACTTGCCCGTCTGCTGCCAACCCAATACCTTCGCGGGCCAAAACAACTCCCAAGCATGACGTTACAAACCAGCCTGCCCCGCCTCAAACACGCCGATTCCGGCAATTTTTTTCTCATCGCCGGCCCCTGCGCCATCGAGGGCGAACAAATGGCTTTCGACATCGCCGGACGCGTGCGCGAGATTTGCGACCGCTTGGCCATACCGTACATTTTCAAGGGCAGTTACCGCAAGGCCAACCGCAGCAAACGCGATTCGTTCACCGGCATCGGCGACGAGCGGGCGCTCGGAATCCTGAAAGCGGTGGGCGATACGCTCGACCTGCCCGTGACCACCGACATTCACACCGATCCGGAGGCCGCCATGGCTGCCGCGTATGTGGATGTGCTCCAAATTCCCGCGTTTTTATGTCGCCAGAGCAGTCTTTTAGCGGCGGCGGCACAAACCGGCAAAGTAGTGAACATCAAAAAGGGGCAGTTCGTAAGTCCGGAGGCCATGCAATTTGCCCGTGAAAAGGTGCTGGAGGAAGGAAACCCGAACGTGTGGCTCACGGAGCGGGGCGTCATGTTCGGCTACCAGGACCTGATCGTGGACTTTCGGGGCATACCTGCCATGCAGGCATTCGGCAGTCCCGTGGTGCTGGACTGTACGCATTCCCTCCAGCAGCCCAACCAAAGCAGCGGTGTTACCGGCGGGCGCCCGGCCCTCATCGAGACCATTGCGCGGGCCGGTGTGGCCGTTGGCGTGGACGGGCTTTTTATCGAAACACACCCGAATCCCGCCGAGGCCAAGTCGGACGGGGCCAATATGCTGCCGCTGGACCGGCTGGAAGGCTTGTTGGAGACATTGATCCGCATCCGTCGGGCCATTCGTCCCTGACGATTTACGCCCCGTTGGCACTCAATATGTCCAAAATATGAATTTAAGAGGGGGCTTGTTGGAAATTGTACGGCTTACACTATTTTTACCGCCGCAAAAAAGCCGCTTCTTCAAAAAAACAGCCTTGTTTTTGCTCCGGCAATTTTTTTTCCGTTGCCGCACACCACGTTTTGGCCTTGTCGCATCTTAAGCGTCGTACGGGTTGGAAACAGTACGGCGGAGTGCAAAACCGGAGCAAGCAGTCTGTTTCTGCAAGGAGTCTTTTTTTTCGGAACGTTCCATTCATTCATTCAAAACTAAAACGCAGCATGACAGCAGCAAAAAACACTCCTGCTAAGCAACAAGGTGACAATTCCGGTTCGATCTTCCCGTACATCGCGATTCCGGCCTGTTTCGTTCTTTCGACCTTGATCTTTTTGTTCGTCTTCGGCGATCCGACCCACTTTGTGGACGGCGATCCCACCAAAGACCCCCTCCCCGGCGACTACTTCGGCACGATCTACAAAGGTGGCTGGGTTGTACCGGTGCTGTTGGGCATGTTCTTCGTCACGATCGTATTCGTTCTGGAGCGCGGCATCACCCTGGGCAAAGCCGCCGGTGTCGGCAAAATTGACGACTTCGTGAAAAGCGTGAAGGCCGCTTTGGACAAAGGCGACCTTGCTGCCGCAGCAGGTGCTTGCGACAAGCAAAAAGGCTCGGTTGCCAATGTGGTGCGCGCCGGCCTGGCCAAGTACGGCGAGATGGAAAAAGTGTCGGGCATGGAAAAAGACGAAAAACTTCTGGCCATCCAGAAAGAGGTGGAAGAAGCCACCACGCTCGAGCTTCCTATGTTGGAGAAAAACCTCAACATCCTCGCCACGCTGGCCTCTACGGCAACCCTCATCGGTCTGTTCGGTACGGTGTTGGGGATGATCCGGGCCTTCGCGGCCCTGTCAACAGCCGGTGCGCCGGACTCCAGCGCACTTGCCATGGGTATTTCCGAGGCACTCATCAACACCGCTCTCGGTATCGGTACGTCGGCCATTGCCATCGTGTTCTACAACTTTTTCACGGCGAAGATTGACGGCATGACCTATCGCATTGACGAGGCCGGATACAGCCTGACGCAAACGTACGCGTCGCAACATCACTAAACCGGTTGGGCATGAGCATCCGGGCCATCGCCCGCACTGTATGCATGTTTGACCTTTAAAAAATATTTGCTTTATGCCAAAACATAAGCCGAGCCGACACTCTCCATCCGTGGACATGACCGCCATGTGCGACGTGTCGTTCCTGTTGCTCACGTTCTTCATGCTCACGGCCAAAGCCAAGCCGCAAGAGCCGGTCGTCGTGGATACGCCGTCCTCCATCTCCGAAACGAAACTGCCGGATGCCGGTACGTTGACGATCCTCGTGGACAAAGAGGGCAAGGTGTTTCTCGATATGGCCGGCTCGCACACGCGCCGGTCGCTGATAGACACGATGGATGCCAACTACGGTATGCGGCTGACCGCGGAAGAAAAGGACAAGTTCGCCATCTACGGGGCATTTGGCGTGCCGACCAAAGACCTGAAAAAATGGCTGTCCCTGCCATCCGACGAACGCCAAAGCGCCAAAGTGCCCGGTATTCCTGCCGACTCTGTCAACAACGAACTCGGCCCTTGGGTACACAATGCCCGACGGGCACAGTTCCGGAAAAAACAGGAAGGCGTCGTCAAGGAGGAGTATGTGATCGTTGTCAAAGCCGACAAAGACACCCCCTATCCGGCGATGCAGAAGGTGATCAATACGCTTGTGGATTTCAACGTCAACAAGTTCAACCTGATCACCAACACCGAGGCCGATCCGAACAAAAAAGATGCACTTTAACACGCACTTTTCATTCGGTACAACAACATTTCATCACCAAATAACAGCATACCAACATGGCTGAAATTCAAACCGCGGATAGTGGTGCCAGAAAAAAAGGTGGCGGCAAGGTGCGTTCCAAAAAGATGTCAACACGGGTTGACCTTACGCCCATGGTGGACTTGGCGTTCCTGCTCATCACGTTCTTCATGCTGACAACCACGTTGGCCAAACCACAGATCATGCCTGTGGTCATGCCCGAGAAAGACGTGGACAAGGAGGACCTGGAGGCAACAAAAGAATCACAAGTGCTCACGCTGCTTCTGGGAGCCGACGACAAGGTGTACTATTACGAAGGCATCACCGATGCCAAGTTGGACTCGACCGATTATTCCGCCGAAGGCCTCCGCAAAGTGATTCTGGATAAAAAGGACCGTGTTCAGAAGCAATGGGGCGATATGGAGCGCGATGATCCGAAGAACCCGGGGCAAAAGAAAAAAGTGTCCAAGCTCAACGTGATCATCAAGCCGACCAAAGAATCGCGCTACAAAAACCTTGTGGATGCGTTCGACGAGATGAAAATCACAAACGTAGCTCTGTATGTATTGCTGGATATTTCCAAACAGGAAGAAGATTTCATCCAGAATCCTGCAGCCGGGCTGAAGTTTTCTGCAGAAGAACAAGTGGAGGCGACCACAAAGTAACCTTACCCTTTGGGGTTGCCGAACCAATGTCACAAACTTTTTAAAAACAAAGATTATGGCTGATTCAAAAGGAGGAGGCACCGTGTACGGGGATATGCTGGACATCATCTTCGCTGACCGGAACAAGGCTTATGGCGCCTACCAACTTCGGCGTTCCTACCCAAAATATGTAGGACGCGCGCTGGGGGTGGGTCTCGCGCTCATCGTGTTGTTTTTCGCGTTCCCATTCATCATGTCCAAGGTGTCGGATGTGCTAAAGAGCAATGCGCCCATCGAGGTAACGGCCGAGCTCGGCCCGCCGCCGGATATTGATCCGAAC
>Ga0268299_1001688_pt1 | contig 34611 bp, 30 predicted proteins | sample NOBtaG_FD_193484 | JGI IMG/M metagenome (GOLD analysis project Ga0268299, IMG submission 193484) | Activated sludge microbial communities from bioreactor in Nijmegen, Gelderland, Netherland - NOB reactor | ecosystem: Engineered > Bioreactor > Aerobic > Activated sludge | place: Netherlands... | reverse complement strand
CGAGCGACGAGTTCAGCCACTCCAGGCTGCGCACGATGCCCTGCTTGTAGCGCGTCAGTTTGTCGTTGTCGCGCTCCGCTTCGGGGCGGGCCAGTTCCGACAGCACCAGGCCGGTCTGGGGCAGGAAGATGTTGTCGCCGTAGTCCTCCAGCATGCGAACCCGCGCGCGACCCGCCGAATCCTCCGGCATGAGGTTGGGGCTGGGGTACTCGTCCTCCAGGTACTCGTTGATGATGGTCGACTCGTAGATGACGATCTCCTCGTCCTCCAGGACGGGCACCTTGCCGTACGGGTTAAGCCGAAGGAATTCCGGAGCTTTCTGCTCGTTCTTGCGCAGATCGATCGGCACGATTTCGTAGCTCAGGTCCTTTTCGGCCAGCACGACGCGTACCTTCTGGCAGTACGGGCAATCCGGGTAGTTGTACAGTTTCATTCTCTTCCGGCCCTCCCAACTCTACGAAGCCACCAACCCTGAAAAACCGGCGGGAGAATCGCAGAAACGCCAGTCAATGTCTACAGGAAACGCCGAAAGCAAACAGCGTTCACGGCGCGCGCGGATGGGCGCGGCGGCGGTCAGCGGGAGAGCGCCTGGACCTGATCCCAGGCGTGGTAGGAGCTGCGCACCAGCGGGCCGCTCTCGACGTGGCGGAAGCCGAGCCGCAGCGCTTCGAGGCGCAGTTCCTCGAACTCCGCCGGCGGCACGTAACGCTCGACCGGCAGGTGTTCGCGGCTCGGCCGCAGGTACTGACCGAGGGTGAGAATGTCGCAGCCGACGGCGATCAGGTCGGCGAATACCTGCAGCAGCTCGGCGCGCTCCTCGCCCAGCCCGAGCATGATTCCGGTCTTCGAGATCACCGCCGGTCGCCGCTGCTTGGCGCGCTCGAGCACCGCCAGCGAGCGTTCGTAGTGGGCCCCGGCCCGCGCCCGCTTGTAGAGGCGGGGCACGGTCTCGGTGTTGTGGTTGAAGATGTCGATGGGCGAGTCCACCACCGTGTCGACCGACTCCAGCCGCCCTTTGAAGTCCGGCACGAGGAACTCGATCGAGCAGTCGGGGATCTGGCGTCGGATCGCAACCGCCGTGGCGGCGAAGTGCGCCGCGCCGCCGTCGGCGAGATCGTCGCGGTCGACCGAGGTGACCACCACGTGCCGCAGCCCCAGCTTCGCGATCGCCGCGCCCACCCGCTCGGGCTCGTGCGGGTCGAGCGCCAGGGGCTTGCCGTGGGCGACGTTGCAGAAGGCGCAGTTGCGGGTGCAGACGTCGCCCAGCAGCATGAACGTGGCGGTGCCGTGCGACCAGCACTCTCCCAGGTTGGGGCAGGAGGCCTCCTCGCAGACGGTGTGCAGCTCGAGGTCGCGCACCAGGCGCTTCAGGCCGAAGACGGCCTCGCCGACCGGCGCCCTGGCCTTGATCCATTCGGGATGGCGGCGGACGACGGTCACCGGCCGAGCTCCTCCGCCCGCCGCTCGCCGGCGCCGAAGACCTCGCGGAAGCAGCGCACGAAGATCTCCTCGCACTCGGCCATCGCCGGGGCGGTGCCGCACTCGCGCTCGATCGAGGTCATCGTCACCTCCGGCATGGCACACGGCACGATGGCGCGAAAGTAGGCGAGGTCGGGGGCGACGTTGAGCGCGACGCCGTGCATCGTCACCCAGCGGCGCACGCCGACGCCGATCGAGGCGATCTTGCGCTCGCCGACCCAGACGCCGGTCAGCCCCGCGCGCGTGCCCGCCGCCACCCCGAAGCGCGCCAACGTCGCCACCAGCACGGCCTCGAGTCGGCGGATGTAGCGGTGCACGTCGCGACCGCGCGCCGCCAGGGCGAGGATCGGGTACGCCACCAGTTGGCCGGGGCCGTGCCAGGTCACGCCACCGCCGCGCCCGACCCGATACACCGGCACGTCCAGGCGGGCGTCGGCGCCGAGCAGGTCCTCGACCCGCGCTCCGCGCCCGAGGGTGTACACCGGTTCGTGCTCGAGCAGCAGCAGGTGATCGACCGGGGATCCGGCGATCTTGGCCTGCACCAGCTCCTCCTGCAGCGCCAGGGCGCGCTGGTAGGCGAGGCGGCCGAGACGGTGCACCTCGAGCGACGCGGTGGCGGCGGGCGCGGCGGCGGCATGCGCCATGGCAGTCCTCAGACGAGCATCTCGAGCGGGTTCTCGAGGATGGATCGCAGGGTCTCGAGGTAGCGCGCCCCCTCGACGCCGTTCAGTTGGCGGTGATCGCAGGAGAGCGTCACCCGCATCGTGCGGCCGACGGCGAGCTGCCCGGCGCGCACCACCGGGCGCTCCTTGATCGACCCCACCGCCAGGATCGCCGCCTGCGGCGGATTGATGATGGCGGAGAACTCGTCGACGTCGAGGATGCCGAGGTTCGAGATGGAGAACGTGCCGCCCTTCAGGTCGTCGCCCGAGAAGCCCGCGCCGCGCGCCGCCGCCACCAGTCGCCGCGCCTCGGCGGCGAGCTCGGCCAACGAGAGCGACTCGCAGCGGTGGATCACCGGTACGATGAGACCGTCGTCGACCGCGACCGCCAGGCCGATGTTGACCGACTCGGGGATGCGCACCGCGCCGTCCTCCCACTGGCCGTTGACGCGCGGGTGCTCGAGCAATGCCAGCGCGGCCGCCTTGGCGACCACGTGGCTGACGGTGATCTTCGGGTCGACGCGCCGCTTGAGCGCCTCCAGCAGGCGCAGCGCCTCGCCCATTTCGATCTCGGCGGTGACGTAGAAGTGCGGGATGCCGTTCTTCGCCTCGGTCATGCGCCGCGCGATGCTCTGGCGCATCTTCGAGAGCTCGTGGCGCCCGGCCTCGATCGGCGCGGGCGACGCTGCGGCGGCAGGCGGCGGCACCGGTTCGACGTCGCGAGCGACGATCTTGCCCTCGGCGCCGGTGCCGCGCACCTGCCCGAGATCGACGCCGCGCTCGCGCGCCAGGCGCTGCGCCAGCGGCGACGCGCGCAGCGGACGGGGGACGGCGGGGCGAGCAGCGGCGGAGGGCTTCTCGTCGGCGGTGGGCGCGGGCTCCGCGGCAGCCGGCGCGGCGGGCGGCTTTTGCGGCGGCTGGTCGGGCGGTGCCGGGGTGGGACCAACCGCTCCCTGACGGTCGCGGCTCTGCGTTTCGCGCTTCGGGTCGGGGGGTGCCGGGGTGGGACCAACCGCTCCCTGACGGTCGCGGCTCTGCGTTTCGCGCTTCGGGTCGGGGGGGCGCTTGGCGGCGGCAGCGCCGGAGCCCGAGAGCAGCGCCAGCACCGCGCCGACCGGCGCGGTCTCGCCGACCTGCACGCGGATCTCGGACAGCACGCCCTCGCCGGGAGCCTCGATCTCCATGTCGGCCTTGTCGGTCTCGACCTCGGCGATCACCTCGCCGGCGGCGACGCGGTCGCCGACCTGCTTGATCCAGCGGAGGACCTTGCCCTCCTCCATGGTGTCGCTCAGCTTCGGCAGTGTGATCTCGTTCGCCATTGCGGTCCGCCTCTGGAAATACAGGGAACCTGGACGCCCTGCCAGTCGGGGGCGCCCCGGGATTGCTCAGGCCAGGCCTGGCAGCCCCGGCTGGCGCACCGGCGAGAACGAGCGGCGATGCACCGGGCAGGGGCCGTGGCGCGCGATCGCCTCGAGATGCTCCGCGGTGCCGTAGCCCATGTTGCGGCCGAAGCCGTACTGCGGATAGGTCGCGTCGAGCTCGCGCATGAGCGCATCGCGCGTCACTTTGGCGATGATCGAGGCGGCGGCGATCGAGTAGCTGCGCTGGTCGCCCTTCACCATCGGCGTCTGCGGCAGCGCGATGCCCGGAATCGTGCGGGCATCGACCAGCACGCGCTCGGGCTGCACCGGCAGCGCCTCGACCGCACGCCGCATCGCCAGCAGCGCCGCCTGATAGACGTTGACGCGGTCGATCTCGTCGACCTCGGCGCGGCCGACGCCGACGCCGAGCGCGACGGCGCGGATGCGCCCCGCGAGATCCTCGCGCTGGGCCGCGGTCAGCCGCTTCGAGTCGTCGACGCCGCGCTCGCGCACCGACTCCGGCAGCACCACGGCGGCGGCGATCACCGGCCCGGCCAGCGGGCCCACGCCGACCTCGTCCACGCCCGCGAGCCAGCGCACGCCAGCGCGCCAGTACTCGCGCTCGCAGCGCAGCAACGCCCCCATCCGCCCCGCCTTGCGCCGCTCCCGGTCCATACGGCGCCGCTTCTAGCGACACTCCCGCCGGCGCCGCAACCGGCGAGCGGAGATTGAACCGCCCACCGAAATCCTCTACGGCATTGGGGGCGTGAGCACCTCACCCGCGAGACGCGAGGCGATGGCGGAGGTACAGCAGCGCCTGCGCCGCCGCGCCGCCGAGGAGATCGATGGCCGAGTCGGCGGCCGCGGGAGTGCGGTTCCGCTGCAGCGCCTGATGCAACTCGTCCACCGCGGCGTACGCCGCCACCAGCAGCAGCGCATTGCGGGCCCACTGCCAGCGCCACGGAATCGGACGACCGGCGCGCTGCGCCCACACCACCAGACCGCTCAACACGAAGAACTCGACGAAGTGCGCCAGCTTGCGGACCCAGGAGTGCATGCGGATGAGGTCGGGATTGCTCAGCCCCGGAAAGATCCAGCGCAGCAGGGGGTCGAGATAGCGATGCGTGTTCGAGGCCGAGAAGGCGTCGGTCGAGAGGTACGAGATCAGGCCCATCCACAGCGCCACCACCGCCCAGTAGCGCAGGTGGACGGTCCAGGGTGGCGTCGCGGGCTCGATCGCCACCGACCCGCCGTCGCGATCGGTGCCCATCTCAGACCACCCGAGGCTTCGTGATCGCGCGCCTGCTCGCCGTGATCCTGGCGCTGACCGCCGCCGCGCTGCTGCTCTGGGCGGTGCTGCGCGAGCGTCCGGCACCGCTCGACGCCGCGCCGACGGCGGCACCCGCTACGAGCGCGACCCCGACGAGCGTCGCCGTCGCGGCGGCGACCACCGCCGTGCACGGGTATCGCCTGGCGGGCACCGCCGCCGGCCTGCGCGGGCGATACGCGGTCTTCGAGGATCCCAGCGGCGCGACCGAGATGTACAAGGTCGGCGAAGAAGTGCCGGGGCTCGGCAGGTTGCTGTTCGTCGGCGAAACCGAGGCCACCGTCGCGACCACCAGCGGCGAGACCCGCTTCCGCGTCCGACCCGCCCCGACCAAGTTGCCCGAGTCCACGCCGACCGCGGAACGGGTCAGGAAGCCTTCGCCGACGCCCGCCCCGTCTGGATCCGGATCATCTCCTTCAGACGAGCAGGCTCCACCGGCTTCTTGAAGAGGATGCCCTCGAGGCCCTCGAGCCGGCTGCGCTTCAGGACGTGATCCTTGTCGTAGTAGTAGCCGGTCATCAGGATCACCGGCGTGCTGCCGCGCCGCTGCACCTCCATGTAGAGGTCGTAGCCGTCGAGGTCGGGCATGACGACGTCGCTCAGCACCAGATCGACGCTCTCGTGGTCGAGGATCCGCAACGCGTCTAGTCCGCCGCCGGCGATGAACACCTTGCAGCCCTCCTCGACCAGCACGTCGCGCAGCGAGCCGCACACCGCCAGGTCGTCGTCGACCACCAGGATGCGAAGGCCCTCGAGCCCACCTTGGCGGCCGCGGCGCGGCTGGAAGTCCGTCATCTGCGCCCCGGGTAGGTACTCGCGCGTGCTGTACTCGGCGCCCTTCGACATCTCGACCAGGCGGTTGATGATCGTCTGCACCTTGGCGACCTCGCGCCGCACCGCCTCGAGACGCTCCTCCTCCGCCTCCTCCTGCTCGCCCTCGGCGTGCTTGCGCACGAAGCTGCCGATGACCTCGACCTGGTTGAGGATCACCTCGAGCGGCGAGTTGATCTCGTGGCAGAGCCCGATGGCAACCTCGCCGAGCGTGGCGAGCCGATCGCGCCGCTTGATGTCGGAGATGTCCTTGGCGAAGCCGATCGAGCCGGTCTCGAGACCGTTCTCGTCGATCAGGATCGAGCCGGAGATCGCCACCGGGATGCGCTGCCCGAGGCGGTCGACGAAGACCGTCTCGAAATTCTTCACCTTGCCCGGGCCGCCGTGCTCGTCGCTGCGCATCGCCGCCATCACGCGGCGCGCCTCCTCGAGGGTGGCGTAGATGCGCACCACGTTCTGCCCGAGGATCTCGGCGGCGGTGTAGCCGAGGATCTTCTCCGCGCCGTCGTTGTAGTAGAAAACGTTGCCGTTGCGATCGACGGCGACGACGATATCCGTCGAGCTCTCGATCAGTCGCTCGAGGTAGTCGGCCGGAAACTTGGAGATTCCGGCGGCGGGAAAGGTCGGACTTGCCATTCCTCGGTCTAGGCGTCGACCGGATAGCCGCCGGGCCGCACGAACGAAGGGCTCCGCCCCGGCGGGATCGGAACGCGCTCGCGCTGCTTGCGCGCCAGGCGCAGCAGAACCTTCATCGACACTTCGAAATCCTCGATCGGGCGGACCTCGAGCACGCCGTCGCGCACCGCGGCGTCGAAGATCTCCTCGCCGCGCTCGCTGCGCAGGATGGTGATCGTCCAGTCGGCCGCGCCCACGCCGCCACAGGAGATGTCCGCCACCTCGGCCGAGAAGTCGGCGCAGTGGTGGCATTCCGGCCGGGCGTACTCCTGCGCCTCGCGCAGCGGCATCTCGACCAGCTCGCCGTCCTTCTTGTAGATCAGCACCTTCCCCTTCACGTTGAACTTCGCGATCTGGTCGAGCGCGATGCCCATCTTGTTGGCGATGGTGTCCTCCATCAGGCCGTTGAAGGTGAAGACCTCGCTGCACAGCAGGCCGATCGTCAGCGACACCCGCTCGGCGAAGCCCTTGAGGAACTTCGTCTGCCGGTCGACGTGCTGCTGCTTCTTGCGGCCGTTGACCAGGTAGGCCGGGTCGCGCAACTGCATCTTGCGGATCGGTGTGATCTGGCAGGGAACGCCGACGAAGGCGACCTGCTTCAGGTCGAGCTGCTCGGCCATCTCGAGGGCGAGGTTGTTGGGGCAGTAGGTGTACCAGGAGGTGCCGCTACCGAGGATCTCCTCCTCAGTCGTCACCGCCTTGGGCTTGGGCGAGGCCGGCTTGTCGGGATCGGCCGACGACACGATCGCCCCGTCGATGCGGCCGGTGCGCCGCGCCCAGGCGAGCAGCGCCGTCACCACCCCGCCGTCCTGGCAGCGCTTCAGCAGCTCGGGATCGGAGCAGCGCGCCGCCAGGATCCGGCGATAACGGCCGAAGCCGCCGTTGTAGGGCGCGTCGCCGGTGAACACCTGCTCGGCGATGGCGTGCTCGCGCTCGCCCAGCCGTGGGCACACCTGGGCGCACACGTCGCAGCCGATGCCCTGGCTGATGCCGCAGAAGTCGAAGGCGCCGCCCTTCTTGGCGACCTGCTGCGGCTTGCCGTCGATGTACTCGATGACGTTGTGCGGGCAGACCAGGACGCAGGAACCGCATTCGCAGCAGCTCCCGTAGGCCACCACCTCGTTCATCATCTGCTTGAAGGTCGGATGGCTCATCAGTTCTCGAACTCAAAAAAAAGGGACTGCCTCGTGTCGAAGGCGTCCCGCGGATTCAACGTCGGGACGATAGTCCCACGCTCCAGGGGAGTCAACGACCGTGGAGCGGCTGCGGCGCGTCCGGCCAGCGCAGCACCACCGCGCCACTCTCGTCGGTGCGGCGCACCTCGACCCCGGCCTGCCGCAGGCGGGTCAGCACGCCGGCGTCGGGAAAGCCGAAGCGGTTTTCGAAGCCCGCCGAGATCACGCCGATGCGCGGCGCGACCGCGGCGAGGAAGTCGTGGGTCGTCGAGGTGCCGCTGCCGTGGTGCGGCACCTTCAGCACCGCGGCGCGCAGGTCGACCCCCGTCGCCAGCAGGGCGCGCTCGCCGGCCGCCTCGAGGTCGCCCGGCAGCAGCACCGAGGCACCCGCGCCGCAGTCGATGCGCAGCACCAGCGAGGCGTCGTTGACCGAGAGCGCGCGCCGGGAGGGCGGCCACAGCACCTCGACGCGGCAGCCGCCGATCTGGCGGCTGGCGCCCGCGCCCAGGACCACGTCGCGCGCGCCCGCCTCGGACACCGCGCGCCGCAGCGCCGCGAAGCTCGCCGACTCCGAGCGCGCGCCGCTGTGCCAGAACTCGCGCGGAGCGAACTCGCGCGCCAGCGACGCCAGGCCGCCGTAGTGGTCGAACTGCGGGTGCGTCAGCACGAGGTAGTCGAGCCGCGCCACCCGCTGGCGCCACAGGTACGGCGCCGCGATGCGCGCGCCGCTGTCGAAACCGCGCAGGCCGCCGCCGTCGACCACCATGACCGCCGAGCCCGGAAACTCGATCACGGTGCAGTCCCCCTGGCCGACGGCGAGGAAGGTGAGCCGCAGCTCGCGGCGGAACCAGCGCTCGCGCATCGCCCAGCCGAGGTCGAGCGCGAGCGCCAGCGCCACCAGCGCCAGCACCCGCCGGCGCGCCGGCCCGCGCGGCGCCGCGAGCGCAGCCATGCCGGCATAGAGGAGGAGCAACTCGAGCGGCGTCGGCGTGACGACCCGCAGCCCGGCGCCCGGCCAGCGCGCGAGCCAGGCGCAGAGGGATGCCCCGAGCGCCGCCGCAGCGCCGGCGAGCTCGAGGCACAGCCGCGCCGGCGGCTCGGCGGCGAGTGCCATCGCCGCGCCCAGCAGCCCCAGCCCGACCGACACGGTGCCGAGCAGCGGCACGACCAGCGGATTGGCCACCACCGCCAGCGGCGCCACCTGATTGAAGTGAAGGGCCGTCAGCGGCGTGGTGGCGGCGAGCGCGCTCAGGTTGGCGACCAGCGACGCCAGCCCCCAGCCGAGCCAGCGCCAGCCGCGCCCGCGCAGGTGCAGCAGGCGGGCCTCCTGCCAGACGCGCCACCAGCGCCAGTAGCGCTCGAGACCAAGCGCCAGCGCCGCCACCGCGACGAAGGAGAGCTGGAAGGAGACGTCGAGCGCCACCCCCGGCCAGAGCAGCGCGACCACGATCGCCGCCGCCGCCAGACTGGCGAAGAGGTCGGCGCGCCGGCCGGCGAGCACGGCTGCGGCGAGCACCGCCAGCATGACCAGGGCGCGCCAGGTCGCCACCCCCGCCTGCGCCAGCTCGGCGTAGAGCCACACCGGCGCCAGCGACGACGCCGCCGCCCACAAGGGCACGCGCGTGCGCAGCAACAGCCACTCGCTGCGCGCCAGCAGCCAGCGCAGGACGGCGTAGGCGGCGCCGCCGACCATCGCCACGTGCAACCCCGAGATGCTGAGCACGTGGCTGACGCCGGTGGCGGCGAACTGCTGCCGGACGCGCTCGGGCAGCGAGCCCATCTCGCCCAGGATCAGCGCCGCCACGATCTCGCGCGCGGGGCTGTCGAGCTCCGCCAGCAGGCGGCTGACGCGCGCACGCCAGGCATCGATCCAGCCCGGCGCGGCGGGCTTGACCAGGACCAGCGCGGCGTCGTCGCGCAGGAAGGCGGTGGCGTGCACCCCGCGTCGCGCCAGGTAGCCCTCGTAGTCGAACTCGCCCGGGTTGCCGAAGTTGCGCGGCCGGCGCAGCAGCAGCGGCGCCTCGATCAGCGCGCCGACCGACCAGGCGCGGCGCGGCTCGGCGAGCGTCAGCAGCGCCAGCCCGTGCGCCGCCCGCCACTCCTCAGCGGTGCGCGCCGCGCGCGCTTCGAGCAGCAGGCGGATGCGCCCCTCCTCGCGCGGCTGGATCTCGAGCACGCGCGCGCGCAGATCGAGGCGGCGTCCGGCGAGCGCCGCGACGTGCTGCGGGTCCGCGGGCGGGCGCAACAGGGCTGCCGTCTGCAGGTAGCCGGCCAGCGCCAGAGCGAGCGCGATCGTAATCCACGGCCGCCGTGCCAGCGCGGCCAGTGCAGCGCCGGCTGCGAGTGCGCCCTGATCCCCGGGGTCGAGGGCGATGCGCGCCGCCGCCAGCCCCTGACCGCACAGCAGCGCCGCCGCCCAAAGCGGCAGCGGGCTCGACCACAGCGACGCGAACGGCGACGCCGCTTCCGTCTCTCGAGACGCCATCCGTAGCGACCTTCGCCGCGCCTTCTAGCGCGCCGCCCGCGGCGCGCAAGCGCAATCTGTTACCTCCAGGAGCGGGAGCGGCGCGCCCTCCAACAGGTCGGTGCCCGTCAGGCCCGGCGTCTCGGCATCGCCGAAGCCGACGTTGAGCGGCTGATCAGCGAGCACCGCGAGAGCAAGCCACGGTAAGTGCTCCGCGTCGTCGTCGACACCAATGTCTACGTCTCGGCCCTGGTCTTCGCCGGGGCTTCACCTCGCCGCCCTCGGGCACCGACCAGCAGCTCGCCGTCGCGGCGGCGATGAGAATGGCGCAGCGCGGCTGCGTGCGCCTGGCGGATGCCCTCAAGCCCGGCGAGGTGGAAGACCTGGGGACCTCGCTCGAGTACGTGAGCGACCTGCTGTCCCGGAACCCCGACATCACCCCCGAGCAGCTCGCCGCGGACCTGGCGGGTGCGAGCGAGGACGCGGCGGTGTTCGCGCCGGAGATCCTGGGCGTGGCGGCGCTGGCCGCGGCGAAGATCCCGGAGGATGCGAGAGGGGCGACATTCTACCTGGTGGTGCAGGGCGTGGTGTCGCAGTGCAGGACGGCGGTGGGTGAACGGGCCTTCGCCGGAACCGCGTAGGGCACTGACGCTGAGAACGGGCCTACGGGCTTGTTGCTGCACCGTCGCTGACGGCGCCGCTCTCACTGGTGTCCAGCGCGGACTCATCCTGAGCCTGGCTGGTGGTACGCTCGGCGACTACCTGCTTTGCCGCCGGCTCGGACCACGACCACGTTCCCGAGTCGCCGTCTGCGCTGCGATACGTCCCCGCCATCTCTTCGCCGTCGAGCACCCCTTCGAACGCCGCCACGAAGTTCCCGTCGTCGTCCGTGATCGTACCCGAGACGGACTTGCCCGACACGCGGCCATGGACGTTACCCCCGTGAAGCGTGGGCGAATCCGCGATGGAGATGCGCCCGTGCAACGAGTCGTCCGCACCGCGAGTGACAGCGAGTGCCCACTCCTGCGTAGCGCGCGCGAGGGTCTGTGAGCGAGACTTCCAGATCCCAGCGCCATTGGTCGCCGTTTCGCCGGTTGCGCCAGACGACGGCTGCCCTGAAACAACGGGCACAATCGCGAAGGTTGCGAGCAGAACTCCTGGCAGGAGCGACCGTTGCAAGATGGATTGGCCGTTTCGGGATCGCATGCCGCCCTCCTAGTTCTTTCGGGTTTGCATCAACTCAGTCTGACTTCGGATCGTGCCAGCCGTGTCTTTAGCCCGAGTTCTGCAAAGGCTCGGACATTGATGAACGAGGATGGCCAGATGACGGCTGGAGACACCTTACGCTTGAGGCATGTCGCAAACGCCGGGCCGTGATGACCTGCCCCCCACGGCCGGACTCCAAGTCCTCGCCGCCGGCAGGATGACAGCTCTGAGCGTCACGCGACTGACCCGGGGGGCATACTTATGAAAACCCCAGCCCTCCCGGGGGGGAATGCTTCTGAAAATCTCTCAGCTCAGGGGGTCCCTTGCTTCTGAAAACCGACACAGTCGCCTCTCGCGGCGGAGGACCAATTCCCTGCGCGGCTAACTGCGAATAGGCGAGCGCCAGCAGACCGACAGCGAAGGAACAGACCTTCCGCGTGCACAGTGCGTCTACTCGGGCCTGGTTCTTGTTCAACGCACCAATGGGTGCCCAACCTGCTCACGAGTCGCATCCATCAGCCTCCCGCAAATCTCTATAGGGCCATCACGACGAACCTCCGACCACCAGCAGCGTCGAACATGAAGGTACGAGAGCAGATTCGATCCCGGTGGGCCGCGCGGCGAACACGGAGCTCGGCCGGAAGACTGATCCACCCCCCTGAACCGAAGTTAGGACGCCTACCACCTCCCCCCTGGCGTTCAGAACAGGACCGCCGCTCATCCCGGCCGTCGCGAACGAATCGAGAACGATCCCTTGATCCGATGAGACGACGCGGCCGGAGAACGCGATGACTCCGTGCCACCGTGCGCCGTCATCATCTATCCGAACGATGTCGCCATTGAGCGCCCACTGCTGATCGACGCGCAACTCGAACAGCAGCTCCGAGGTGATACGGAGAGCATCGGCGACACGTGCGCCGTGTGGGCGTTGCGCGTATTCTCGCAGTGCCCCCACTACACCCGTGACTCGCACGACTTCCTGCTCGCTCAGGCGAAGCTCCTTGACATAGCTGTCGATCAGCGCGGCTCTCTCGGCAAGGCGTTCGCTCGCTACTCGGTCCCCCTCTCCTTCGACTACACGCCTGAGGTCTCTCAGCGCACTCGCGCTTCTCTCGTCGTGTCCCTCGGCCGGGATGGTGACCGACTCGAGTACCTCACGCGCCATCCGAGCCCCCCGTTCTTGCGACATCGCGCCCTCGGCGAGGACGCGTGCCAAGCGTGATTCGAGATCGAGGTGAGCGATGCTCCGTGCGAGCGTGACTGTGGCGGAATCGGCAGGTTCCCCAGTCTCGGCGCCTAGCCCCACCAGCCAGACCTTGTCTCCCGTCTTTGGGCTCCCGGTGGAAAGCGCCAACGGGACGCGACCGTGGGGGGCGACGCACAGTAACGCATAATCACGCTTCGCCACTCGTTCGTCAGCAGCGGGCACTCGGTCCAAGTACACAGGGAGCGGGGGTGTGGCCTCGTGGGCCGGTGGCACTGCAACGAGATAGACAGGATCCGGGGCCTCCCACGTCCGTCGCTCATTGGACGAAGGACGGAGAAACCGCGCGCGAAAATCTGCGCAGGGAAGCGCGCCGCCTGCTCCGCTGTAACTACCGTCCTCGCCGAAGAGGTGACGCGTCGCCTCTTCCTGGCGCAGCTTTGCGACGCACTCCCCGACGTTGTGGTACGCGGTCATCGCGAGGCCGTCCCGCCGGATCAGCACGGCAGTTCCGCCCCGACCGGCCGCTGGCCCGTCCTCTCCATCGATGCGGAGGACGGCGGACGCGACGGTTGCCGTGTCGAAGCTTGGTGGTTCGTAAGGTACCATCGTCGGAAAGCGCTGAGGGAAGGGGCCGAGCAGCCAACCAACTAGCCCGAGAACGAGCAGAGGCCGAATCTGCATCTACTTCACCAGGAACTCTCGAAATCCCGACTTCGGACCGTAGAGGTACACCTTGCGGCTGTCGTAGATGTTTGATGGCGACGACATAATCGCTGGCCTAGCGCCTTGAATTTGAACGTTTCGGGTGAAGACGCCCCCGGGAAAGTAGTCCGCCCCTGTTCCGCTCGGAACCATCGTACCCATGTAGTTTGCCATTCTAGAGTCGTCAAAGACGTGAGTGACCTGCACAGTCTGTCCTTCGGGGATGCCCGCTGCCAGGTGTTGCTCTAACCAACGTCTGTTCAGCTGGCTCTCGATTGAGTCGAGGTCACTGTAGAACTCCTTGTACCAGTCGAGTAGGTCCGACGGGTTCTGGCCGGGTGCGGCGAATGGCCCGTCAGGCGGGGGCCGAGGTGCGGGGTTAGGTGGTGGCTCGAGAACTCGCCGCGGAGGGGGCGGGCCGCCGCCGCGGCGCTGACAGGTATCTGTGGATGATCCATCGAACGCGTTGCCCGTCTCAGCAACGCCCTTGGGGGGAGCGACGGGCTTGGCTTCCGCGCCTGCGTAGTCGAGGATTGCATCGCCGAGCCCTATGGCGGATAGGGCCAAGCCCACCACGGCCACGGCACCCAGACCCGCCTGCCCGTTACTGAAGCTCTCCGCTGCCCCGTACGCACTACTTCCCATCAGGGCGGTGTTGTAGGCAACGCTCAGCCAGAAGTTGCCGCTCTTCGCGATGGCTGCACCAACGAGACCCAACCCCGCCGACGTCACGGCTCCGATCGCTCCTCCAATGACCCGCCGCGGACCTGGCGGGTGCGAGCGAGGACGCGGCGATGGATCTCATCGCGCGCTCTCCCCATGGGAACATGAATCTCATTCGGTGTTGGACGTCTCTGGGTCCTGATCGACGGTGGCCGCAGTGATTGGCAACGGTGTGCGCGGTCGTGCAGCTGACACGTTGGCCGGACGGAAGACCGCGGTTGTTGTGCTGAGATATCCACTGATGACGCCGAGCACTTGGCCGTTGGCATCGATGACCGGACCTCCGCTCATTCCCTTCGCGATGAAGGAGTCGAGGACGATCAGTTCATCAGAGGACGCTACGCGCCCAGAGAAAGCTCTCAGGCCGCACCACGACGCGCCATCATCGTCCTGCACGAGATCCCCGTGCAACTCCCACTGCTCGCCCGTACTCACCTCGGCGCGGTGGCTGGCAAACGTGCGCAGTATCTTGGCGACGCGCTCACCCTCTGGACGCCGAGCCGACTCCCGCAGGACATCCAGAACTGCGCCAAGCCGATCAAGGTCCCGCTGGTCGGGTTGTGCCTCATCGGCAATACGTTGCATCGTAGCCGCCCACTCGAGAATCACCTCGCTCGCCACCGCTTCGACTTGGCCGTCCGCGACGCGCCGAATATCGTCCTCGACGGCCTCCACTCTCGCATCAGACTTCCGAGTCTTGCCTAACGAGGGTGCCACCTTGCGGGCCAACTCAACCCCATGGGCACGTGACAAGACGCCTTCGGCAAGGATCCGAGCCAACTTCGCCTTGAGGTCGAAGAGAAGGACATTGGACGCAAGGGCTTCTGTCGCGGACTCTGCGAACGGCGCGAGCACATCGCCGGCGACGCCTGCGACCCAGATCCTCTCACCCATCGCTGGTGTCCGGTTCGACAGCACCAAAGGAGTGCGTCCGCACGCGTCGACCCGAACCAAGGCATAGTCGCTCCTCGCGACTCGATTCTCTGGCCTCGGCAACCCGTCCAGGTAAGCGAATAGTGGGGGCGTTCCGACCGCCACTGGCGGCGCCGCCGCCAGGTACACGCGATCGCTTGCGGGGCACCCGACTCCGTCGCCGCACGAGACGAACGTCGCCCGGTATCCTTCACAAGGGAGGGCGCCGCGAGCTCCGTCGTAGCTACCATCAGACCCCAAGTACCCCCTCGTCTTCTCGTCGGTCCGCAAGCGCCGGATGCAATCCTGGACGACGTGGTAGGCGGTGACGACGAGACCATCTTCGCGGATCAGGACGCCCGAGCCGAGTGACGCCTTTTCCGTGCCAGGCCATGCTTCGATCCTGAGCACTGCCGCCGCCACGGCGGCCGTGTCGAACGGCGGCGCTTCATAGGGCACCATCGTCGGGACCGGTTCGGGGATCGGAGTGATCGCCAAGCTGGCGAATGCAAGAAGCGGGAGCAGTGTGCGCATCTGTCACAGCCGCCGCGCTTCAGATCACTCCACGTCCTGCGCCAGGGCCTGCTTGATCTTGCGCGCCAGTCCGACGGAGAAGCCGGGGACGCGCGCGATCTCCTCCTCGCCCGCCTCGCGGATGCGCTTGACGCTGCCGAAGAAGCGCAGCAGCCGGCGCCGCCGCCCCGGGCCGATGCCGGGGATCGCGTCGAGCGAGGAGTGCAGCGTCTCCCGCCGGCGCAGCTCCTGGTGGTAGGTGTTGGCGAAGCGGTGCGCCTCGTCGCGCACGCGCTGCAACAGCCAGAGCGCGTTCGAGTTGCGCCGCAGCACCACCGGATTCTTGCGGTTGGGCAGGAAGACGCGCTCCTCGGAGTGCTGCACCTCCTTCTCGAACGGGGCGCGCTCGGTGCGCATCTTCGCCAGGCCGACGGCGTCGACCGCGTCGATCTCGAGCTCCTTCAGCACCGCCAGGGCGACGTTGAGCTGGCCGATGCCGCCGTCGACCACCAGCAGATCGGGGTAGTCGTCGTCGCGCTTGGCGCGCTCGAAGCGCCGCTTGAGCACCTCGTACATCGAGCCAAAATCGTCGGTGCCCTCGACCGTGCGCACGCGGAAGCGGCGATAGCGATTCTTGTCGGGCTCGCCCTCGTCGAAGGTGACCATCGAGGCGACGGTGTAGCTGCCCTGGATGGTGGCGATGTCGAAGCACTCGATCCGCTTCGGCGCGCTGCGCAGGTGCAGGCGGGTCTGCAGCTCCTGCAGCATCTTCTCGTTCTTGTCCTCCGCGTCCTGACGCTCGAGGAAGCCGAGGCGGGCGTTCTCCGCCGCCATCTGCACCAACCGGACCTTGTCGCCGCGCTGCGGCCACAGCACCTCGACGCGCTTGCCCCTGCGCTCCGAGAGGTAGTCGGCGCGCGCCTCGGCGTCCTCCATCGGCACCGGCAGCAGGATCTCGTCGGGGGCGTAGCGCTCGCCCTGGTAGAACTGCGTCAGCACCTGCTCCAGCACCTCCTCGTCCGGCAGCTCGAGATCCTGCAGGCTGTACGACTGGTTGCCGGTCAGCTTGCCGCCGCGCACGAACAGCACCTGCACCTCGATGAAGCCGCCTTCGCGGTAGAGGCCGAAGACGTCCTGGTCCTCGCCCCAGTGGGTCAGCATCTGCTGCCGCTCCTGCGTCTTCTCGATCGCCTGCACGCGGTCGCGCAGGCGCGCCGCCTCCTCGAAGCGCAACTCCTCGGCGGCGCGCTCCATCTGGTCGCGCAACTGCTTCACCAGCAGCGAGCTCTTGCCCTCCAGCAGCAGCACCGCCTGGCGCAGGTGCTCGCGGTACACCTCGCCGTCGACCGGCAGGCAGCAGGGCGCCAGGCAGCGCTTGATCTGGTACTCGAGGCAGGGGCGCGAGCGGTTGCGGAAGACGCCGTCGCTGCAGGTGCGCAGCGGGATCACCTTGCGGATGGTGTCGAGCGTGTCGCGCACCGCGCTCGCCGAGTGGAACGGCCCGAAGTAGCGGCTGCCGTCCTTGACGATCTTGCGGGTCACCAGGATGCGCGGCCACGGATCCTGCAGGTTGACGCGCACGCTGACGTACGACTTGTCGTCCTTGAGGCGGATGTTGTAGCGCGGCTTGTACTGCTTGATGAGATTGTTCTCGAGGATCAGCGCCTCCTTGTCGTTGGCGGTGACCAGGGTCTCGAGATCGGCGACGCGCTGCACCAGGAAGGGCACCTGGTGGCGGCCGTCGCCGCCGCGGAAGTACGAGCGCACCCGCGCCCGTAGGCTCTTCGCCTTGCCGACGTAGACCACCTTCCCCTGCCGGTCCTTGAGCAGGTAGACGCCCGGCTTGGGCGGCAGGCCGTCGAGCTTGGCCTCGAGGTCGGGCGCAGCGGCGTTGGGCTCGGCTTCCATGGGACCTGCGCGGAGAATAGCGATCCGCTGCCGTGCGCACCACGGCCGGCGACCCCCGAAAGGTTGGCGGATCGGGGGCGGCGCGCTATAGGACGCCAAATTCCCTTTCATCGTGAGAACAACGAACAGAATGCCAGAGAAGAAACCGACCAGGGCCGTCAAGGCGAAGAGGACCGCGCCGAAGAAGAAGGCGACCGCCGCCGCGAAGAAGGCCAAGAGCCCGCGCAAGGCCAAGCCCGCGGCCGCCAAGGCCGCCACCGCCACCAAGGCCGCGCCGCCGCGCGCCACCCGAACCAGCAAGGGCCTCGCGCCGACCAGCCCGCCGCGCGCGACGACCAACCCAGCCCGCCGCGCGATCTTCATCGACGTGGAGAACACCAGCAACGAGGAGTCGCTGTCGCGCGTGATCGAGAACCTCAAGGTCGATCACGCCGCGCAGCCGACGGAGTTGTTCGCCTTCGGCAACTGGCGCGCCGTCGGCCAGACGATGTCGCGCCATCTCGCGCGCCTCGGCGCCACCCTGGTGCACACCTCGCCGGTGACCGGCGTGAAGGACTGGAGCGATCTCTGGATCGCGGTCGCCGCCGGCCGCTGGATCGCGCTCGCCAAGCCGGGCGACATGCTCGAGATCGTCTCCAACGACAAGGCGTTCGAGGCGGTCGGCGATGCCGCCGCCACCGCCGGGGTGATCTTCCGCCGGGTGCTGCATCGCATTCCCGGTGGCGCGGCGGCAGCGGCCGCCGCCGCGGCCGAGGGCGACGGCGCCAGCAGCACCCGCCGTCGCCGCCGACGCGGCGGGCGCGGACGCCGGCGCAGCGGCAGCGGCACCGGCGCGGCCTCCGCCAGCACCCGCGCCGAGAGCGCCGCCGACACCGCCAAGCCGGAGCCGGCGGCCGGCGCGGGCTCGCGCCCCGAACCGAGAAGGCGGCAGGAGTCGTCGCGGCGCGAGCCTCGCCGTCACGAGACCGCCAGAGCGCCCCAGCCCAAGGCCGAGGCGCCGGTCGCGGAGGTTCGCGCGCCGGAGGCGGTGGAGGCGGAGCACGCGGACGGCCACGGCGCCTCGCACGACCAGGTCCTGGCGACGATCCGCCGCCTGACCAACAACGATCCGAGCCGCTGGGTCAACCTCGACCTGATCGCCACCGCGCTCAAGTCCGAGGGCTTCACCCGACCGCCCGGGTCGCCGCGCCTGGTCGTTCGCCTGCGCCGCATGAAGGACGTCGAGGTGCAGTCGAACGGCATGGTCCGCCTCGTCTCCTGATCCCGACCCGGCCGCAGGCCGCGCGCGCCGGGCGCGCAATCGCGTGGCAACGACAGCCATCTTCGCAGCCCTGCAGTGGGAGTGCCGGCCGATTCTCCGCCGCCTCGACGGCGCGCGGCGGGAGACCCTCGACGGCTTTCCCGCCTGGCGGGCACGCACCCGCCAGGGCGAGACGCTGCTGCTCAAGACCGGCATCGGCCTCGAGCGCGCCGCGCGCGCGGCACAGGCCGCCTGCCGGGCGGCGGACCTCGCCCTGCTGCTGTCGAGCGGCTGCGCCGGCGCGCTCGCGGCGGAGCTCGCGCCCGGCGATCTGGTGATCGCGGCGAGCGTCGGCGTCGCCCACCAGCCGCCCCTGCCGACCGACCGAGCGCGGCGCGAGCAGGCGCTCGACGCCGCCCGGCGCGCCGGCCTGGCGCCTCGGACCGGACACGTCCTGAGCAGTCCCCAGGTCCTGGGCCGCGGCGACGACAAGCGCGCGGCGGCGGCCGCCGGCGCGCTCGCGGTGGAGATGGAAGGAGCCGCGATCGCCAGCGCCGCCGCCGAGCGCGGCCTACCATTTCTGGCGGTGCGGTCGATCCTCGACACCGTCGACTCCGAGATCGACGACAGCGGCGGCCTGGTCGACCCGGTCAGCGGCTCGGTCCGCCCGCTGGCGGTGGCCATCCACCTGCTCCGCCACCCTGGCGCGATCCCGCGGATGATGGCAGCCAAGAGAATGATGGATGCGGCCGAGGCCAGCCTGGAGAGGTTCTTCGCGGAGTACCTGTGAAAGCGCATGCGGCGGGACGCCCCCTCGCCCCCCGGCCGTGCCTCCCGCAGCCGCGGCGCGTCCGGACCCACTTGACTGGGGCGCGGGCCTCCGATAGACGCCTGACCGATCAGTCTGACCTGGCGGTTAGCCGCCGGGTAGACGGTGTAACGATGCGAATTCACGGGATTCCAGAAGGAATCGGCGGGGCGGGTCGAGGGCGGATCGCATGACACCGACGAGCGCCTGCGCCTGCGCCAACGTCGCCCTGGCGAAATACTGGGGCAAGCGCGACGAGCGCCTCAACCTGCCCTGGACCGGCAGCATCTCGGTCACCCTGGCCGGCCTGGAGACGCGGGTCGAGATGCGCGCCGCGGCCGGCGGCGACGACGTGATCCGCTTCGACGGCGAGCCCGCGCGCCCGGCCGAGGCGACCCGGGTCAGCCGCTTCCTCGATCTCGTCCGCCTGGCGGCGCGCAGCCGCGAGCGCGCCGAGGTCGACGTTCGCAGCAACTTCCCGGTGGCGGCCGGCCTGGCCTCTTCCGCCTCGACCTTCGCCGCCCTCGCCCTGGCGGCGGCGCGCGCCTACGGCCTCGTTCTCAACCACGCCGCCCTCTCGGCGCTGGCGCGGCGCGGGTCGGGCTCCGCCGCGCGCTCGCTGCAGGGCGGTTTCGTCGAATGGCTGCCGGGCACCGACCCCGACGGCAACGACTCGTTCGCCGTGCAGCTCGCCGGCCCGGAGCACTGGGACCTCGGCATCGCGGTGGCGATCACCGACGAGGGGCAGAAGAAGATCGGCTCGCGCGAGGGCATGGCGATCGCGGTCAAGCAGTCGCCCTTCTTCCGCGCCTGGCTGGAGACGCATGGCGCCGACATGGAAGCGATCCGGCGCGGCATCGGCGCGCGCGACCTCGACCTCGTCGGCGAGACGGCGGAGCACAACTGCCTCAAGATGCACGCCGCCTCGATCGCGGCGCGGCCCGCCCTCCTCTACTGGACGCCGGCGACGCTGGCGGTCATGCATCGCGTGCACGCGCTGCGCGACGAGGGTCTGCCGGTGTACTTCACCATCGACGCCGGCCCGCAGGTGAAGGTCCTCTGCCGCGGCGCGGATCGCGCCGAAGTGGTCGAGCAGCTCGCGCGTGTGCCTGGCGTACTGCGCGTTCTGCCGTCGGCGCCCGGGCCGGGCGCGGAGGTCTCCTCCCCCCAATGAACGAGACCACCGTCGCTCGCGCCCCGGGTAAGCTCTTCCTGCTGGGCGAGTATGCCGTGCTCGACGGCGGCGCCGCGGTCGTCGCCGCCGTCGACCGCCACGTCGAGGTGCGCCTGCGGCGTTCGACCGCGACCGCCTGCGCCCGCATCTCCGCGCCCGGACACTGCCCGCCCTTCGAGCTCACCGCGGGCGCGACGCCGCCGCCGGAGCTGCGCTTCGCCTGCGCCGCGCTCGAGATCGCCAGCTCCCGGCTGTCGACACCCTCGTCGCCGGGCTGCGAGCTCGAGATCCGCAGCGGCCTCGAGGCGGGCGCGGGCGAGGGCGTGAAGCTCGGCCTGGGCGGCAGCGCCGCCGTCTGCGCCGCCGTGGTGGCGGCGCTGCACGCAGCAGCCGGCCGCGACGTCGAGGGCGAGCGCGACGAGATCTTCGCTGCCGCGCTGACCGCGCACCATCGGGCGCAGGAGGGCGTCGGCAGCGGCGCCGACGTCGCCGCCTCGGTCTACGGCGGGCTGCTGCGCTTCGCCCGCACCGCGGCGGAGGCGCTGCCGCGGGTCGCGCCGCTCTCGCCGCCGCCGGGCTGGTCGCTGCACATCGGCTGGAGCGGACGCGCCGCCGCCACCGCGCCGCTGGTGCGCCGCTATCTCGCGCTCGAGGAGCGCGGCGCGCGGCAGGAGTTCCTGGCGGCGTCGCGCGCCAGCGTCGACGCCTTCGCCGCCGGACTGGCCGCCGGCCGCGTCGACGCCGCCGCGGTGAACGGCAACGGCGAGGCGCTCGAGCGACTCGCGCGCGACTGCGGCATGCCGCTGCTGACGCCCGAGCTCGAACGCATCGTCGCGCTGGCGCGGCGCGCCGGCGCCGGCGCGAAGGTCTCCGGCGCGGGCGGCGGCGACTGCGCCATCGCGCTGACCGACGATCCCGAGGTCGCGGCGCGTCTGGCGGCCGCCTGGCGCGCCGCCGGCGTGCGCACCATCGACCTGCGCCTGGAAGCGCGAGGAGTGTCGGTTGGCCAAGCCTGAGACCAGCGCCGGCGAGAGCCTGAGCAGCCGCAAGCAGTCGCACCTCGATCTGTGCGAGCGCGAGCAGGTGGAGTACACCGGCAAGACGACGCTGTTCGAGGACGTCGACCTGATCCACGACGCCGTGCCCGAGCTGGCGCTCGAGGACATCGACCTCGGCGTCGATCTGTTCGGCAAGCGCCTGCGGGCGCCGCTGCTGATCACCGGCATGACCGGCGGCACCGAGGATGCCTTCGCCGTCAATCGCGACCTCGCCATCGTCGCCGAGCGCAGCGGCATCGCCTTCGGCCTCGGCAGCCAGCGGGTGATGCAGCGCGACCCCTCCACCGCCTGGACCTTCGCGGTGCGCGAGTTTGCGCCCACCACCGTGCTGCTCGCCAACATCGGCCTGATGCAGGCCGCCGAGCAGCCGACCCCGGAGTTGCGCCGGCTGGTCGACGCCGTCGGCGCCGACGCCCTCTGCGCTCATCTAAACCCAGCCCAGGAGCTGGTGCAGCCCGAGGGCGACCGCAGCTTCCGCGGCGGCTACGACACCCTGCGGCGGCTGGCGGCGGAGCTGGGCGTGCCGGTGATCGCGAAGGAGACCGGCTGCGGCCTGTCGCGCGCCGTCGGCGAGCGACTGGTCGCGTGCGGCGTGCGCCACGCCGACGTCTCGGGCGCCGGCGGCACCTCCTGGGTGCGGGTCGAGGCGCTGCGCGGCACGGCGCAGAGCCGCGCGCTGGGCGAGGTGTTTCGCGACTGGGGCATCCCGACCGCGGCCTCGCTGGCGATGCTGCGGGGCAGCGGCCTGGAGCTGATCGCCAGCGGCGGCATGCGCGACGGCCTGGAGATGGCCAAGGCGATCGCGCTCGGCGCGCGCGTCTGCGGCGTCGCGCTGCCGGTCTTCCGCGCCTACCGCGAGGGCGGCATCGACGCCGCGCTCGACTTCGTGCAGAGCCTGGTCGCCGGCCTGCGGACGGCGATGCTGCTGACCGGCTCGCGCAACCTGGCGGAGCTGGCGCGACAGCGCGTGGTGCTGGGGGCGCGGATCGGCGCCTGGCTCGAGGCGACGCGATGACGGATGCCGAGGCGCCCGGCGCGCCCAGGATCGGAGGAGATCGGACGATGGAATCGAGGAAAGCGAGCGGCTCGCGCATCGAGGGCTTCTACCGCATGGACCACCGCGAGCGCCTGGTCGCGCTGGCCAAGCACGCCGGCCTGACGGCCGAGGAGATGGCCGAGCTGGAGAAGGCCAAGCCGCTGCCCTTCGAGGTCGCCGACAACATGGTCGAGAACGCCATCGGCGTGGTCGGCCTGCCGCTGGCGGTGGCGCTGAACTTCCTCATCAACGGCCGCGACCGCTTCGTGCCGATGGCGGTCGAGGAACCCTCGATCGTCGCCGCCGCCAGCTCGGCGGCGCGGCTGGTGCGCAAGGCCGGCGGCTTCACCGCCGAGGCCGACCCCTCGCTGATGATCGCGCAGATCCAGTTGATGAGCTTCGGCGACATGGAGCGCGCGCTCGCCGGCCTGCGCGCCGCCGAGGCGAAGCTGGTGGCGGCCGCCAACGAGGTGCATCCGAACATGCGCAAGCGCGGCGGCGGCGCCCTACGGGTGGAGCTGCGGCCGCTGCCGGAGACACCCGCCGGGCCGATGCTGATCTGCCACCTGGTGGTCGACGTCGGCGACGCCATGGGCGCCAACGCGCTCAACACCATGGCGGAGGCGATCGCGCCGTTGGCGGAGGAGGCCAGCGGCGGCGAGGCGCGGCTGCGCATCCTCTCCAATCTCGCCGACCAGCGCCGCGGTCGCGCCCGCGCCCGCATTCCGTTCGAGCTGCTCGCCGCCAAGGACTTCAGCGGCGAGCAGACCGCGCACCGGCTGGTGGAGGCGTGGGCCTTCGCGGCCGCCGACCCCTACCGCGCCGCGACCCACAACAAGGGCATCATGAACGGCATCGACGCCGTCGCCATCGCCACCGGCAACGACTGGCGCAGCATCGAGGCGGGCGCCCACGCCTACGCCGCGCGCGACGGGCGCTACGGGCCGCTGACGCGCTACGCGATCGACGGCGACGCGCTGCTCTGCGAGATCGAGCTGCCGCTGGCGGTCGGCATCGTCGGCGGCCACCTCGAGATCAACCCCGGCGCGCGCATCGCGCTGCGCCTGCTCGGCGTCGAGTCGGCGCGCGAGCTGTCGGCGATCATGGCCGCCACCGGCCTGGCGCAGAACTTCGCCGCCATGCGCGCGCTGGCGACCGACGGCATCCAGAAGGGCCACATGGCGCTGCACGCCCGCGGCCTGGTGGTCGCCGCCGGCGCGCCCGCCGACCTGGTCGACCAGATCACCCGCCGGCTGATCGATTCCGGCGAGATCAAGCTCAGCAAGGCCCGCGAGATTCTCCAGGAGGAACAGCTCGAATCATGAAGACAGCCGCAGTCCCCGCTCCCGCCACCGCCGAAGCCTCGGGAGTCGCCTGGGGCAAGGTCATCCTGCTCGGCGAACACTCGGTCGTGTACGGGCGTCGCGCCCTCGCCTCCGCCATCTCGCGCCGCATCGAGGTGCGCGTCGGCGACGTCTACTCCACCGCCCGCCCGTCGAACGGCTCCGATCCGCTCTCCGACCCGCGCTTCCGCGCCGCCCTGGTGCGCGCCGCCGAGCTGCTCGATCTCGATGCCGGCCATCTGGTGGTGCGGGTCGACTCCGACCTGCCGCCCGGCGTCGGCCTCGGCAGCTCGGCCGCGTTGAGCGTCGCGCTGGTGCGGGCGCTGGCGGCCTTCGCCGGCGCCGACACCTGCAACGCCGAGGTCTGCGCCCAGGCCTACGAGCTCGAGCGCATCTTCCACGGCACGCCCTCCGGCATCGACAACACCGCCGCCACCCACGGCGGGCTGTTCGTCTTCCGCCGCGGCGAGCCGCCGCGTCAGGTCGACGCCCCGGCGCCGCTCTCGCTCGTCGTCGCGGTCGGCAAGACGCCGCGCCGCACGCAGGCGACGGTCGCGGGCGTGCGCGAGCGCTGGCAGGCCGATCCCGCTGCCTACGAGGCGATCTTCGACCACGTCGATACGCTCGTCGGCGTCGCCGAGGCGGCGCTGGCGCGCGGCGACGCGGCGCGGCTGGGCGCGGCGATGAACGAGAACCAGGCGCTGCTCGGGCGCATGGGAGTCTCGACCCTCGAGCTCGACGAGCTGGTCGCCTTCGCGCGCGCCCGCGGCGCGCTCGGCGCCAAGCTCACCGGCGGCGGCGGCGGCGGCGCGATCATCGCGCTCTGCCGCGACGCGCAAGCGGCCGCGGCGCTCGCCGAGTCCTACGGCCAGGCGGGAATCCAGGCCTTCACCACCACCGTCGAAGCCAGCGCCGCCGCCCGCGCGGCCGCCAGCGGCGGCGCCACGCCGCGCCTGCGCGCGGCGCGCGCTTCGCAGTCGGAGGTCGCATGAACGGCGAGGCCAACGCGCTTCCGGTGCGCGCCAACGGCGCCGCGCCGACCTCGGCGATGGGGCGCATCGACGACGCCATCCGCCGCAGCCAGGACTGGTTCTGGGCGCGCCAGAGCGCGCAGGGATACTGGCACGCGCCGCTCGAGGCGAACGTCTCGATGGACGCGGAGTACGTCTTCTTCAACCGCTTCATGGGCCGCCGCCCGCCGCAGGAGAAGGGCGTCGTCGATCACATCGTCGCCACCCAGCTCGGCGACGGAAGCTGGCCGCTCTACCACGGCGGCCCGGGTCACCTGAGCGACACCATCGAAGGCTACTTCGCCCTCAAGCTCGCCGGCTTCTCGCCCGACGACGCGCCGCTGGCGAAGGCGCGCGAGTTCATCCGCGCCCATGGCGGGCTGGAGAAGGCCGGCGTCTTCACCCGCACCTTCCTGTCGTACTTCGGCCAGTTCCCCGACTGGGCGCTGCCGGCGATGCCGGTGGAGGTGATCCTCCTGCCGCCCTGGTTCCCGATCAACATCTACGCCCTGTCGAGCTGGGCGCGCGGCACGGTCGTGCCGCTCACCATCCTGATGGCGAAGAGCCCGCGCATCACGATCGACGCGGGCATGGGAGTCGAGGAGCTGTGGCTCGAGCGGCCGACGCCGGAGCGGCTCGGCTATCCCCGCAGCCGCGAGTGGATCACCTGGCGCAACTTCTTCCTCGCCGTCGATCGCACCCTCAAGCTGCTCGGCCGCAGCCCCTGGAAGCCGCTGCGCCAGCGCGCCATGCGACAGGCGGAGGACTGGATCGTCTCGCACCAGGACTGGAACGGCGGCTGGGGCGGCATCCAGCCGGCGATGATCAACTCGGTGATGGCGTTGCGCGCGCTCGGCTACGCCGACGACCACCCCGCCGTCGCCAAGGGGCTGCAGGGCATCGACGACTTCGTCGCCGAGCACGAAGGCCGGGTGTTCTACCAGCCGTGCGTGTCGCCGACCTGGGACACCGCCCTCGCCCTCAAGGCGATGCTCGACTGCGGCGCCGACCCGACCCAGCCCGGCATGGTCAAGGCGGCCGAGTGGCTGATCGCCAACCAGATCTTCAAGAAGGGCGACTGGAGCATCTACAACCCCGACCTCGAGCCGGGCGGCTGGGCCTTCGAGTTCGCCAACGACTGGTACCCGGACGTCGACGACTCGGCGGTGATCCTGATGGCGCTCAAGAAGATCCCGACGCCCGACGCCAAGGCGCGCGAGCGCTCGATCGCCTACGGCCTCAACTGGACCATCGGCATGCAGAGCCGCTGCGGCGGCTACGGCGCCTTCGACACCGACAACGACTCCGAGTTCCTCAACCAGATCCCGTTCGCCGACATGGAGGCGATGATCGACCCGCCGGCCGAGGACCTCACCGGCCGGCTGCTCGAGCTGATGGGCACCTACGGCTACGATCTGGGCTTCAACCGCGCCCGCCGCGCGCGCGAGTGGCTACTGAAGATGCAGCGGCCCGACGGCTCGTGGTGGGGACGCTGGGGCGTCAACTTCGTCTACGGCACCTGGTCGGTGCTGTGCGGCCTGCGCGCCATCGGCGACGACCTCGACGCGCCCCACATCCGGCGCGCGGTGGAGTGGCTCAAGTCGCGCCAGAACGCCGACGGCGGCTGGGGCGAGACGCTGCGCTCCTACGAGGACGAGAGCACCGCCGGCCGCGGCCCGTCGACGCCGTCGCAGACCGCCTGGGCGCTGCTCGGCCTGCTCGCCGGCGAGCGCGAGGTCAGCCCGGAGGTCTTCCGCGGCGTCGCCTACCTCACCCAGACGCAGCGCCCCGACGGCGGCTGGGACGAGGACGAGTTCACCGGCACCGGCTTCCCGCGCCACTTCTACCTCCGCTACTACTGGTATCGGCACTACTTCCCCCTCGCCGCCCTCGGGCAGGCGAGGGAGCGCATCGGCGACGCAGCGCGCGCGCTGTGACGCCCACCACGGACACCCCCCAATGAAGACCATCGGCATCGACACCCTCGGCATCTACGTTCCCCGCTACGTCCTCCCGCTCGACACGCTCGCGCAGGCGCGCGGCGTGCCGGTCGAGAAGATCCACCTCGGCCTCGGCGCGCGCGCCATGGCGGTCGCCCCGCCGTGGGAGGACACCGTCACGCTCGCCGCCAACGCCGCCGCCCGCGCGCTGGCACAGGCACAGGTCTCGCGCGACGAGATCGGCCTGCTGGTGGTGGCGACCGAGACCGCCGTCGACCACGCCAAGCCGGCCAGCATCTTCCTGCACGACCTCCTCGGCCTGCCGGCCAACTGCCGCACCTTCGAGCTCAAGCACGCCTGCTACAGCGGCACCGCCGGCGTGATGATGGCGGCCGAGTGGGTGCGCTCCGGCAGCGCGCGCGGCCGCAAGGCGCTGGTGGTGGCGGCCGACATCGCCCGCTACGACCTCGCCTCGAGCGCCGAGTTCACCCAGGGCGCGGGGGCGGCGGCGATGATCGTCGGCGAGAACCCTCGCCTGCTCGCGCTCGACGGCGTCTCCGGCGTGTACGCGCGCAACGTCTACGACTTCTGGCGCCCGCTCGACCGGCGCGAGGCGCTGGTCGACGGCAAGTTCTCGCTGAGCTGCTACCTCGACGCGCTCGACGGCGCCGCCGACGAGTACCGCGCCCTGACCGCGGGCGCCGGGCCGCTGCTCGAGCGCTTCGCCGCGTTCCTCTACCACACGCCCTTCCCGAAGATGGCGTACAAGGCGCACCTGCGCCTGTTCGAGCGCGAGTGGACGCGCGCCGGCGGCGACCCCGCCGGCCTGGCCGAGGCCGCCGAGGCCTCGTACGCCGCGCTGGTCGACCCCGCCCTCGACGCCGCCCGCCTGGTCGGCAACACCTACACCGCCTCGCTCTACCTCTGCCTCGCCTGGCTGGCGGAACAGCGCGGCGCCCAGTTGGAAGGCCGCGACCTGGCGCTGTTCTCCTACGGCTCGGGCTGCTGCGCCGAGTTCTTCGGCGGCCGCCTGGTCGAGGGCAGCGCCCGGCACGCCGCCGGCATCGGCCTCGCCGCCATGCTGGCGGCGCGCGAGTCGGTCTCGGTCGAGCGCTACGAGGAGCTCTCGCGCGCCGGCAGCGCCGGCGGCACGCCGCCGGCCGACACCCGCGCGCACTGCTTCTTCAGCGGCGTCACCGATCACAAGCGCAACTACGAGAGAACCGCTTCCGTCTGACGATGCCACAGACCCTGCCCACCGAGGTCGAGCGCCCCGCGGCGCGGACCGCCCCGGCGACCGCCGCCGGGCTCGATGCCGCCTACGCGCACTGCTGGCGCATCGCGACCTCGCACTACGAGAACTTCACCGTCGGCTCGTGGCTGCTGCCGCGCCGCCTGCGCCGCCATATCGCCGCGGTCTACGCCTTCGCGCGCACCGCCGACGACCTCGCCGACGAGGGCAGCGCCGCGCCGGCGGAGCGGCTGCGCCAACTGGCCGCCTGGGAGGAGGAGCTCGACCTCTGCTGGCAGGGCCGTCCGCGCGGCCCGATCTTCGTCGCGCTGGCGGACACGGCCGAGCAGTTCGCCCTGCCCGTCCAACCCTTCCGCGACCTGCTCACCGCCTTCCGGCGCGACGTCGAGTTCGCGCCCTTCGCCACCTTCGATGATCTGCTCGGCTACTGCCGCTGCTCGGCAGATCCCGTCGGGCGGCTGATCCTCTATCTCTTCGGCTACCGCGACGAGGAGCGGCAGCGCCTCTCCGACCGCGTCTGCACCGGCCTGCAACTGACCAACTTCTGGCAGGACGTGGCGGTCGACGCCGGCAAGGGAAGGCTCTACCTGCCGCTGGAGGATCTGACCCGCTTCGGCTGCTCGGCCGAGGACGTGAGCGGCGGCGCGCTGACGCCGGCGCTGCGCGAGCTGATGGCCTTCGAGGTCGGACGGGCGCGGCAGTTGCTCGAGTCCGGCGCGCACCTGCGCGACCTGGTCGAGCGACGGCTCGGCCGCGAGGTGTACCTGTTCGCCAGCGGCGGGCTGGCGATCCTGCGCAAGATCGAGGCGGTCGGCTACGACGTCTTCAGCCGCCGCCCGAAGCTCGGCCGCTGGGAGAAGGCCGCCCTGGTGCTGCGCGCCGGCGCCGGCCTGTCGCACACGACGGAGGGCGCTCCATGAGACATCCGCAGCCGCTGCAGGAGGCCTACGCCTACTGCCAGGAGATCACCCGGCGCGCCTCGAGCAACTTCTACTACGCCTTCCTGCTGCTCCCGCCCGAACGCCGCGAAGCGCTCTTCGCCCTCTACGCCTTCTGCCGCTTCGTCGACGACATCGCCGACGACGACGGCAACGCCAAGCCGGCGGAGTTGCTGGCCCGCTGGCGCGAGGAGCTCGAGCGCGTCTACGCCGGCGCAGCGACGCACCGCATCGGCGTCGCGCTCGCCGACGCCGTGCAGCGCTTCCCGCTCGACCAGCGGCACTTCCTCGAGCTGATCGAGGGCGTCGAGATGGACCTCTCCCGCCGGCGCTACCAGACCTTCGACGAGCTCTACCAGTACTGCTACCGGGTGGCGTCGACCGTCGGCCTGCTCTGCATCGAGATCTTCGGCTACCACCGCCCGAGCGCGCGCGACTACGCCGTCGACCTCGGCATCGCCTTCCAGTTGACCAACATCCTGCGCGACGTGATGGAGGATGCGGGGCGCGGGCGGATCTACCTGCCGCTCGAGGACCTGCAGCGCTTCGACTGCGGCGAGGAGGAGGTGCTCCACGGTAGCTACTCCGGCCGGTTGGGCGCGCTGATGGCGTTCGAGTGCGGCCGCGCCCGCGCCTATTATCTGCGCGCCTCCGCCGCCCTCGCCGCCGAGGACCGCGCCTCGCTGGCGGCGGCCGAGGCCATGCGGCTGATCTACATGCGGCTGCTGAACCGCATCGAGGCGCGGCACTTCGACGTCTTCGGACCCAAGGTGACGGTGCCCAAGTACGAGAAGGTCACCCTGGCGCTGGCCGCATGGGGGCGCTCGCAACTGGCGTCGCTGAACCGATGAAGGACGCCATCGTCATCGGAGGCGGCTTCGCCGGCCTCGCCGCCGCCGTCGCGCTCGTCGAGCGCGATGTGCGGGTCACGCTGCTGGAGGAGCGCGCCCATCTCGGCGGCCGCGCCTACTCCTTCCGCGACGACGCCACCGGCGAGACGGTCGACAACGGCCAGCATGCGATGATGGGCTGCTACCATCACACCCTCGCCTTCCTCGAGCGCATCGGCGCGAGCGACAAGGTGACGCGTCAGGCGAACCTGCGGGTCGAGATGCTCCATCCCGAGCGCGGCGCCGGCGGCATCCGTTGCCCCTCGCTGCCGAGCCCGCTGCACGTCGGCGCCGGCCTGCTGCGCTACTCGATCCTCTCGCCCGGCGAACGCGCCGCCGCCCTCGCCGCCGGCCTGCGCCTGCTGCGCATGCGCCGGCAGCGCGATGCCCGCCTGCAGGATCTCACCGTCGCCGATGTGCTGCGCCACCACCTCGGCCAGAGCGCGCACGCCTGCGACAGCTTCTGGTATCCGGTCGCCATCGCCACGCTCAACGAAGCGCCCGAGCGGGCCGCCGCCGGGCCCTTCGCCGAGGTGCTGGCGCGCGCCTTCTTCGGCTCGCGCGCCGACTCGCAGTTCGTGCTGCCCGCGGTCGGGCTGAGCGAGATGTACACCGTCGATGCCCGGCGCGTCATCGAAGCGCGCGGCGGGCAGGTGCTGCTGCGGGCGCGCGCCGTCGGCTTCGATCTGGACGGCGAGAGCGCCGAGGTGCGGCTGGCGGACGGGCGCGCGCTGCGCGCCGACGCCTGCGTCGCCACCCTGCCGCCGCGCGTCCTCGACCGGCTGCTGCCCGAGGACCAGCAGCGCCGCCTCGGCCTGCCGGCGTTGGACGCGTTCGAGACCTCGCCGATCGTCTCCGCCCACCTGTGGTTCGATCGCCCCATCCTCGACGCCGAGTTCCTCGGTCTGATCGGCACGCGCACCCAGTGGGTCTTCAACCGCAGCAAGCTCGCGCCCGGCGCCAGCGCCGGCGGGCGCCAGTTCCTCAGCGCGGTGATCAGCGCCGCCCACGACGTGGTCGAGTGGGACACGGCGCGCGTGGCGCAGCAGGTGGTCGCCGACCTGCAGGCGCTCGTGCCCGCGGCGCGCGCCGCGCGCCTGCTGCGCTCGGTGATCGTCAAGGAGAAGAACGCCACCGTCTCCCCCACCCCCGCCGCCGAGCGACTCCGGCCCGGAGTCCGCACGCGCCTGCCGAGCTTCTTCCTGGCCGGCGACTGGATCGCCACCGGCCTGCCGCCGACGATCGAGAGCGCGGTGGTGAGTGGGGAGAAGGCAGCAGAGGCCGTGCTCGCATCGGCCAGAATCGAGCCACAGAGGCACGGAGACGCGGAGGATGGCAGCATGTCTCCGCGTCTCCGTGTCTCTGTGGCCAACGAGATCCGTCCATCGTAGAGGAGTCTCCCAATGCGTTTCCCCCTCCACATCACCACCGACATGATGAAGTGGCAGCTCCGCAACTGGTGGGCCGGCAACCAGCGCTACCCCTACGTGCTGATGCTGGAGCCGCTGCACACCTGCAATCTCGCCTGCCTGGGGTGCTCGCCCGAGCGCTACAACGGCGACCTCAAGGACCGTCTGCCGCTCGAGGAGTGCATCAAGGCGGTCGACGAGACCGGCGCGCCAGTGGTCTCGATCTGCGGCGGCGAGCCGACCATCTACCCGGAGTTGCCGGAGCTGATCGAGGCGATCGTCGAGCGCAAGCGGCACATCTATCTCTGCACCAACGGCCTGCTGCTCGACCGCTTCTACAAGAAGGGGAAGCCGCACAAGCGCCTGTCGGTCAACGTCCACCTCGACGGCATGGCGAAGACGCACGACTTCATCACCGCCCGCAACGGCGTCTTCGACAAGGCGGTGGAGATGATCAAGGAGGGCAAGAAGCTCGGCTACGCGGTGTGCACCAACACCACGATCTACCGCGAGACCGACCTCGGCGAGATCGAGGAACTGTTCGCCTTCCTGAACGGCATCGGCGTCGATGGCATGCTGATCTCGCCCGGCTACCACTACGAGACGATCAAGGAGAACCACTTCCTCTACAAGCACGAGATCCACGCGAAGTTTCAGCAGGTGCTCGAGATGGGGAAGCGCTACCGCCTCTACTCGACGCCGCTCTTCCTGCAGTTCGCCGCCGGCAAGCGCGACTACCCCTGCACACCGTGGGGCAACCCGACCCGCAACCCGCGCGGCTGGAAGGCGCCCTGCTACCTGATCGAGGGCGGCTACTACCCGACCTGGAAGGAGTTCTGGAGCGGCGTGAACTGGGACTACTGGGAGAGCCGCCAGGACCCGAAGTGCCAGAACTGCCTCATGCACTCGGGCTTCGAGGCCTCCGTCGTCCGCAAGCTGGGCGAGACTCCCGGCGATCTCTGGACGATGGCGAAGTGGAACTTCCTCTCCTGAGCGGCGCCGCGATTTGACACGCCGCGCCTCGCGTCGTACGCGACGGGGGCGGAGGAGACGATGGCGAAGATCCTGCGAGTGATGCTGGTGCTGCTGGCGGTCGGCGCCATGCCGGGCGTGCTCGGCGGCTGTTCCTCGGAGAAGCGCGACGGCGTCGTCCGGCCGGTCGAGCCGCGCGCGCCGGCGCAGACCCGCCCCGCCATCCCGGTCGAGGAGGAGCGGCCGTGGTACGAGAACGCCGGCGAGGTGGCGGTGATCGTCGTCGGCGCGATCTTCATCATCGGCGGGATCGTGGGCGGCGCGCTGCTGGCCGCCAACGCGTTCTGAGCGCATGGCCGAAGCGCAGCCGCGCGCGATTCTCTTCGATCTCGACGACACCCTTCTCGACGACACGGGCGACTTCGAGCGACTCTGGCGCGACGCGGTGCTCGACGGCGCGCGCGCCCTGCCCGGCGCCGACGCCGAGGGCCTGCTGGCGGAGATCGAGCGCGTGCGGGTCTGGTACTGGGCCGACCCGGAGCGCCACCGCCAGGGTCGCCAGGACCTGCGCGCCGCCACCCGTCACATCGTCGCCCAGGCGATGAAGGCGCTGGGGTTCGACGACCCCGAGGTCGCGAGCCGGATCGCGCACGACTACCGCGACCGGCGCGACGCCAACCTGCGCCTCTTCCCCGAGGCGATCGAGACGCTCGCGCGGGTGCGCGCCGCCGGCATCCGCACCGCCCTGCTCACCAACGGCAGCGCCGCCGCGCAGCGCGCCAAGGTCGAGCGCTTCGGCCTGGCACCCCACTTCGATGCCATCTTCATCGAGGGCGAGTTCGGCGTCGGTAAGCCGCACGAGGCGGTCTATCGCGCCGCCCTCGAGGCGCTGCGCACCGCCGCGAGCGAGGCCTGGATGGTGGGCGACAACCTCGAGTGGGACGTCGCCGCGCCACAGCGGCTGGGGGTGCGCGGCATCTGGGTCGACCGCCGCGGATACGGCCTGCCGCCCGATGCGCCAGCCCGCCCCACCCGCATCATCCGCCACGTCGGCGAGCTGTGATCTGGAGTGCGGCGTGAAGCGCCGCTCTGGATGGTCCCGCGAACGATCCAGAGCGGCGCTTCACGCCGCACTCCAGATTCCGATTGCCGAGGTTGGCGATTTGCCCTAGCCTCGGGCGCGGTGCCGGAGAGATCGGAGGTCGTCATGGTACGCGGCGCGCGCTTCAGCGCCTGTTGGATAGCGCTCCTGGTCGCGCTCGCGACCGGCTCCCCGGCCCGTGACGCGGCCGGCCAGTGCGTCGGCGACTGCGACGGCAACGGCAACGTCTCCGCCGCCGAGGTCGGCAGCGGCGTCGAGATCGCGCTGCTCGCTGCCGGCCCCGAGAGCTGCATGGCCTATCCCGCCGACGTCGCCGTCGACGGTCTGGTCGTGGCGGTGAACCACAAGCTCGGCGGCTGCCCCGCCACGCCCACCCCCACCGCCACCGTCACCCCGACTAGCACCCCCTCGCCCCTGCCGACGAACACGCCCGGCGGCGTGTCCAACGCCGTCGCCGGCGGCGCGGCGGTGGTCGCCAAGAGCCTGGGCGGCATCCCCTCGCTGGTCACCGCCATCGTCACCGGCCTCACCCGCGGCGGGGCCGCCGCCGCGCTCGGGGAAGGCGGCGCGGCGGGCGCCTGCCCGCTCGCCGGCTCGGCGTCGCGCACCTGCACCGCCAACGGCAGCAACGTCCGCATCGAGCTCGGCCTCGACGACTGCGCCCTCGCCACCCCCGACGGCTCGCTCACCCTCGACTCCGTCCTGCCCATCTCGCTGGACTCCCTCGGCTTCTGCCCCAACGTGCTGGTGCCGCCGATCAACGCCATCGCCGACATCCGCGGCGTCTACCGCAATCCCCAGGCCGAGGTGACCCTCAACACGCGCTCGACGCTCACCGCCGTGGTGCAGACCCTGACGATCCCCAACCCGGCGCCGGTCTGCGTCGTCAGCGCCGCCCAACTCGTCGTCACCGGCTCGCTCGTCTCCGCTCTGCCGAACAACGGCGGCGGCGCGGTGCTCAACTTCCTGCAGGCCAACGTCGACCTCGCGATCGACGCCTACAACAACGACTGCGTGCCGGTGGAGTACACCCTCACCTTCAACGGCCCGGCGAGGGTCAGCGATACCTCGACCAACGAGACCGCCGACATCGAGTTCGACGACCTGGTCGTCACCGTCGACGCGCGCAACAGCCCGACCACTCTGCAGATGGACGGCGGGTTGAACTTCGACTGCGTCGCCGGCGCCATCACCCTCGACACCATCGCGCCGCTGACCTCGATCCCGGGCGCGCTCTGCCCGACCGCGGGAACGCTGGCGATCGGCACGCCCGAGGGCCCCGGGCGCATCCGCT
>Ga0268299_1001687_pt1 | contig 34620 bp, 29 predicted proteins | sample NOBtaG_FD_193484 | JGI IMG/M metagenome (GOLD analysis project Ga0268299, IMG submission 193484) | Activated sludge microbial communities from bioreactor in Nijmegen, Gelderland, Netherland - NOB reactor | ecosystem: Engineered > Bioreactor > Aerobic > Activated sludge | place: Netherlands... | reverse complement strand
CCTGTCGTCGAGGCGAATGGCTCTGAGATTGACTTCGCCATGACCCAATCAAGCCGCCGGCTGTGTCGGGCGCAATGATTGCGTCTGCCGATGGAGCTCAGCGAGTTTCTCGCCAAGCCACTGATGAAGCGCAGTTGCGACGTTGACGTCCATAATTACGTCAACCTCGACTTCACGGACGAACGACGATCGCACCTCGCGCTTCTCCCGCAGCTCTGCGCCCAATTGATTGTTTTCCAGGCGATGCGCAGTGTGCCGTGGAATTGGCGAGCGCTCATTGTAGAGCGCCATGTGGATTGCACCGTTCGGACTGATGCCACCATATGCGCCATCCGCATGGATAACGCGAAAGAGGTTCGACTTGATGAAATCGAACCCAATTTCTACTGGAGCAGGCTGCACCAGTTCTGCGACCCTCACAGCGTTTTCGCCAACTACTTTCTTTGCGACCGCCTTCTTTGCCACTGCTTTCGTTTTCACCTTTGCCATTGGGCGCTCCCCGAGTCCGTTACGGTTGAGAATAGCAGGTTTGGGGATGACCCGAAATTCGCCTGCTGCTGTCCGAATGCTGTCCCGAGCGCTTTGAAAAGATCAAGGGGTCGGAGGACTTTCCTCCAACCCCTTGACGAAACTGGCTCCCCGGGCCGGATTCGAACCAGCGACCAACCGGTTAACAGCCGGTTGCTCTACCGCTGAGCTACCGGGGATCACGCGCGTCCGCCCGCTTTGGGCGGCGGCGTTGCGGTGGCAGCTTATAGCAGACCGGTTTTTGACATGTAAACCTTTTTACCGCCCGGCCCACCGCCCTGGCCGGGGCGATCGGGCGCAGCCTAAAGGGTTGACAGATTTGAGAGAACTCCCGATCTTGCGGCATCTTTGAGCTTCGCTTGGTGTTTTTCCCATGAAGGCGATCATCTTGAGCGCGGGCCAGGGCTCGCGCCTGCTTCCCTTGACCGAAGGCAAGCCGAAATGCCTGCTGCAGATCGGCCCCCGGACCCTGATCGAATGGCAGATCTGGGCCCTGACCCAGGGCGGGGTGGATGAGATCGCCGTGGTGGTCGGCTATCACGCCAAGGACGTGCAGGCGCTCTTGAAGAAGCTCGAGGGGCCGAAGCTCAAGATCCGCACCATCTACAACCCATTCTTCAAGCTGGCCGACAACCTCGCCTCGTGCTGGATGGCGCGGGCCGAAATGGACCGGGATTTCGTCATCCTGAACGGCGACACGGTGATCGAGCCGAAGATCTTCCAGCGCCTGATGGCGAGCCCGGCGGCGCCCATCACCGTCACCATCGACAAGAAGGAATCCTACGATTCCGACGACATGAAGGTGCATCTCAAGGGCGAGAAGCTGCTCGACATCGGCAAGACCCTGCCGCCCGAGCGCACCGACGGCGAATCCATCGGCATGCTGCTGTTCCGCGGCGAGGGGCCGGGGCTGTTCAGGCAATACCTCGAAGACATCATGCACACGCCCGAGGGGCTGAAATGGTGGTACCTGCGCGCCATCGGCCAGATCGCCGAGCGCGGCCAGGTGATGACCTGCAACATCGAAGGCTTGCGCTGGGGCGAGGTGGATTTCCCGGCCGACCTTGAGCGGGTGACGAAACTGGTCGAGGGCTGGTAGATCAGGCCGTTCCGTTGGCCGGCTTCACCACCCGCAGCACCGCGATATAGCCGAGGAAGGCGCGGACGCGTTCGGCCGGGCCGAGGCCCTCTTCGAGCACCATGCGCTCCAGCTCGCCGGCCAGTTGTGGCCGGACATATTCGTGAAAATTGAAGCGCATCGGGAATGACGCTACGAAACCGGTCAAGCCGCGCGGGCGTCCGTAATCGGTGATCACGAGCCGTCCTCCCGGGGCCAGCACGCGCCACATCTCGCGCAGTGCCTGCCGCTTCACCTCGCTCGGCAGGTGATGGAAGAAATACGTGCTGGTGACGATGTCGAGCGTGCCGTCGGCGAAGGGCAGCGCCTCGGCGGCGGCAACCTCGAACTGCGCCGCGCTGCCGCTGTCCCGCGCGCGCTGCCGGGCCAGGGCGACCATGGCGGGCGTCGCATCGATGCCGGTCGCGGCCGCCGCGCCGTTCTGCGCGGCGCTTATGACAAGCTCTCCGGTGCCGCAGCCGATATCCGCCAGCCGGCTGCCAGCGCAGGGGGCAGCCGCGGCCAGGGTGGCGGCCAGGATATGCCGCCGGCGGCCGAAGCTGAGCGCGCTTTCCAGCATGTCGACCCATTCCGCTCGGCCGTCGACCCTGAGGCCGCGCGTCGCGGGCCCGGCGGCGTCGCGCTCCGTCCAGGATCCGCTGCCGGCGTCCCAGGCGGCGATGGCCCGCCCGGGAAAGAGTTGCCACGCCACGGCACCGCCGATGCCGCAAAGCGCGATCAGTGTCGCGCCGGCGGCGAAGACGTGCGGCATGGCGATGCCATGTTCAACCAGTTCCGCAAGCACGAAGGCCGCGAGGCCCAAGGTCGTCAGCGCCAAAGTGGCGCGGAGCACGGAATCGTCGGCTGGTGTGCCGGCGGGCCAGCCTGCTACCGCGGCGCTGCCCACGGACATTGGGGCCGGCTTGGGCAGTGCCGCAGCACGGTTGGCGACAAAGAGCGCGCTGCAGGCGAGCATCAGCGCGCCGGAAAATGCGATGATCGGCGCCCCAACCTGGATCGCCGGATAGGCAAGGTGCTCCGTCGGCTCGAACAGGTCGCGCAGATCGGTCACGCCGGCACCCAGCCCCGCGGCGCTTGCCAGCACCAGGGCGTAGTGCGGGAAGGCGCGGTGTCTGCGGCCAGCCAAGGCAAAGGCTGAGCCTGCCGGACCGGTCTCGCGACCGGCGACCATGCCTTTCCGGATCATCTCCGCCGACAAGCGGCCGGTCAGCGCAAGCCAGCACATGCGCAAGTCGGCAACCGCACCCCAGAAAGCGTTGACCCGGATCAGCGGCTGGTTGCCTTCGACGAACCAATGGGCGGCAATGGCAATGGCATAGCTGAGCACGATCCCGGCGGCAAAAATCAACGGTTGGCGGGTGGCGATTGCCTCGATGGTGGACAGAATCCCGACAACGGTTGCGAAATAATGCAGTGCCCGGGTGCCGGGCAGTCGGTGCGCCTGCAAATAGAGCCGCCAGAAACCCTGAAAACGCATTGTCATCCGCCTTCCATCGCCGGTACATCAACCGGCAACTCTAGGCCGCGGAACTGACTGGCAACTGACTTGGCTTTCGCGATTTGCTAGGGACGCGTCGCCAGGATCCGCTCGGCCAGTTCCAGGTCGGCCGGCTTGTCGACGTCGATCGCCGCTTCGGCGATCGGCAACTCGACGTGCTTGATGACGCCGCCGGCCTTGCGGGAGAGATGAGCGAAGGCGTCCTCAGTCGTCATCAGGCCCAGCACGGTCTTCAGGAAAGCGAGCGGCCCGACACTCCAGATCAGCTTCAAGGGCTGCTTGCGGAAGGCTTCGAGCTTGCGCCAATAGGCGGCGATGGCGGCGACCTTGCCGGAGCGCGCCAGGAACAGGTTGCAGCCGCTGTAGCGCTTGCCGCCCAGCTTGTAGAAGGTGCGGATCGCGCCGGGATAGGCGGCGGAGACTACATCGGCCGGGGCGAGGGCCACGGCGAGGTCGCAATCCTTCGGTGCCAGGTCAAGGAATCGCTCCAGGATCGCCGGGGTCAGCAGCGGATGATCGCCGGTAGTGACCAGCAAGGGCTGCGCGAGGTCGATGCGCTTCAGCGCGGCGGCAACGCTGGCGGCCGGGCTGTCGGCGGCGGCGATGGTTTCCAGCAACCGGTTGCGGTGCATCGCCTCGAGGCCCGGCACCTTGAAGATCACCGAGGCGTCCTCGATGCAGACATAGAGCCGCTGGAACCGGCCGCTCTCCCGCAGCGCCTCGGCGACGCGCAGCAGCATGGGCACGCCACCGACAGGAGCGAGGGCCTTGTGCGACACGCCGGCGGCCTGCGCCATCGGGTCCGCGGGGCCGCGGCTGCCGGCCAGAATCAATGCGTTCACGCGAGCGCCTTCTCGTAGATGCGATAGGTCTTGTAGACCTTGCCGCCGACGCCTTCGATCACCCGGCGCATCGGCAGATTGTCTTCCAGAATCCAGCTGAGTTCGACCTGTTCCAGGCCGCGCGCGAAAAACGGCTCCTTCAGCTTGTGGAACATCAGCGGCAGCAGCACGGCGCCCAGCAGCGTGTTGTGGTGCTTGCGCAGGATACCCATCAGCGGCACGCGCGCGGTCCTTAACGTCTTGCGCTTCAGCCGCCACAACAGCTTGACCCAGCCGAAGGGCAGCAGATGGCCGTCGAGGTCGCGGATCGCCTCCATCAGATTGGGCAGGCAGACCAGCATGCCGGCGATCTCGCCGTCCACCTCGGCGATGACGACGAGGTCGGGGTCGATCAGCGGCTTCATGCTCTTGGCCGCCGCCTCGATCTCGGCCTGGGTGAAGGGCACCATCTCCCAGTTCTCGGACCAGGCGTCGTTGAACACCTCCAGCAGCTTGGCGAGGTCGCGCTTGTAGTTCTTCATGTCGAGCGGACGCAGGCGGATGCGCTCGTCCGCCATCGCCTTGTCCAGCATGCGGGAGGAGCCGACCGCCTGGTAGCTCGCCTTGTCGACGGTATAGGCGTAAAGATCCTTGGCCTTGTGATAGCCGCAATCGAGCAGGCGCTGATCGTGATGCGGCTGGTGGAACGGCATCATCAGCATCGGCGTCGATTCGAAGCCGCGGATGAGGATTCCGCATTCCTCGTTGCTGGAGAAGGAGAAGGGGCCGAGCACGCGCTTCGCCCCGCGTGCCTTCAGCCAGCGTTCGGCCGTGCCGGTCAGCGCCTCGAACACCTCGGCGTCGTTGGCGGCGTCGAGCCAGCCGAAATGGCCGGTCTGGTCGTGGTACTTCTTCTCATGCAGGTCGCAGAGCTGGGCGGAGATGCGACCGACCACCTGGCCGTCGCGGCGGGCCAGGAACAAATCGCCCTCGGCGTGCTGGAAATACGGGTTCTTGCGCCGGCTCAGGGTCTCGGCGCGCTCGAGGTCGAGCGGCGCGACGTAGCCCTTTTCCCTCGCGTAGAGGCGCTTCGGGAAGTGGATGAAGTCCTTGAGGTCCTGGGCGGAGGCGACCGCCTCGACCACCACCACCGGACGCGGCATGGCGAAAGGGCTTTAGCGGCCGGCGCGCGACGGGGCGTCGGGCGCGGTGCTCTCGCTGCGGAAGCGACGCGGGTTGGCGTCGCCACGGGTGCCGGCGCTCAACCTGGCGACCCAGGGATAACGCTCCGCCATCTCTTCAGTGTAGCCGATGTTGAACACCGTGGCGCTCTTCGGGCGCAACTTCGGCTCGGGGTAGTAGGTGCCGAAGAGGCGATCCCAGAAGAAGTTGGTGATGCCGAAATTGCCCTGCTCGTTGTGAAAGTGATGGGCCAGGTGGGCCTTCTTGATCTGGCGCATGAACTTCGATTTGGGCGTGGTGTTCAGGTGCTGCACGCAGTGGCTGAACTCGTAGAAGACCGTGGAGAGCAGGCCGAAGGCGAAGGCGGTCGCCGCGCCGGCGGGGCCACCGATCCAGTAGCCGATCGGCATGGTGACGAGGGCGATGGTCGGGATCGTGGTGTAGAGCGCGCCGAACAGCACGACCAGGTTATGCGGATCCTGGTGATGGTCGAAATGAATCCGCTTCCAGACCGCGGCGGTCAGGGGCGAGCGATAGAGATACTGGCTATGCAGCACCCAGCGGTGCAGTACGTACCAGGCCAGCGGATAGGCCAGCATGGCGAACACCGCGGCGATCGCCAGCGGCGCCCAGCTCTCGAACCAGCGGGCGGCGAAATACAGGCTGACCGCGGTGAGGCCGAGATAGACCAGCACGGCGTAATAACTGAAGAACGCGACCACCAGGTCGCCCAGGCTCATCCGGGCGAGGTTGTGGGTGCGGTTCTTCCAGAAGCCCCAACGAACCATGAATCGACGCTGCCTTTCCGGCGGAAATCGGACCCTCGAATCTGGGCGGCAATCTAGGGGAATCAATAATTTATCGCAAGGGAAGCGGCCGCCCTCTGCCTAGGCGCCCGGCGCTCCTTCCGGACGGTCATAGGCCAGGATCCAGGCCGTGCGCAGGCCGTGATAGAGGCAGGTTAGGGCCTGCCAGGCGAGAATGAGATAGATCGTCTCAACTCCGAGCCAAACGTAATAACCGACTGTAAATAAAGGAAGATTGATGTTACGGCGGGAAATGAAGGTGCGCACGAAACCATCCATCGGCGCATGCGTGTGGAGCCCCCGACCGAAGCGGCTGGGGTAGATCTTCAGGATCAGGCGGTCGAGGACGTAGAGCCCGAGCATCCAGAGCGAGGCCTGGAACACCGGCGACGAAAGGTCGCCCCCGCCCTCTGGGCCGGTTCCCAGCGTCAGGCCATAGGCCCAGGCGCAATACCAGAAGGGCGGGTGCACCAGGTCGAGGCCATGGTCGAGGATGTTGCCGAGCTTGGAATCGGTGAAGGTCAGGCGCGCCAGCTTGCCGTCGACGGAATCCAGCACGCTCATGCCGTAGGCGCAGAGGAAGCCGGCGAGGAAGTGCCCGGTCGCGGCCAGCGGCACCACCGCCAGGGTGAGCAGGATCGAGATGGCCGTCACCCAGTTGGGATGCACCCGCAGCCGCGCCAGCGGCCGCACCGAGAGCCAGACCAGCGGCGGATAGACATACTTGGTGAAGAAATCGGTCGAGCCCTTGTAGTTCGACCAGAACAGGAACCGCTCGACCGCCTTGCGCTCGGCGGCGTCCGTCACCTTGAACAGATAGAAGGGCAGGGTGCGGCGCAGATTGCGGATGAAGCCGGGGAAGGCGTCCTGGGTCAGGCGCGGGAAATCCGCCGGCAGCGCGTCGCGAAGGGACGTCGCCTCGGCGCGCAGCGTCGCCGCATCGGTGATCAGGGCCAGCACGGCGCCGTTCTCTTCCGCCGCCACGGCGCCGGGCTGCTGGGCGAGGAAATCATAGAGCCGCGCGTCCGCCAGCGTGTCGATGTCGACGGCAAGGACCGGCGCGGTGCCGCAAGCGGCGGCGATGCGCGCCTTGATGCCGCCGGCGCCGCGCGCGATGCGGACCGGGAAGGGCCATTTGTCCCGCGCCTCGGCCGGATCGGGGCGGCCGCTGTCGCCGAAATCGACGACGACGTCGCTGGGCATCACCTTGCGGTGGCGCAGCGCCTTCAAGTGGCGCTCCAGCAGGCTGAGGCCGAAAACGCGCTCGGCCGCCGCGCGCGCGGCGTCAATCCAGACGATCACGATGTCAGAAACCCTCGAGCCTGATGAGCCATAGGCCGCCGATGCTGGCGAAGAGCAGCGCCGGCAGCCAGGCGGCGAAGAAGGGCGGCACCGCGCCGCTCTCGCCGAGCGAGAGCACCAGGCCCTCGGTGATGAAATAGAGAAAGCCGAGGCCGAAGCCGATCGCCATGCCCGAGGCGACGCCGCGGTCGCGCCGGCCGAAGCTGAGCGCCACTGGGGCGGCGAGCAGGATCATCAGGATCGAGCTCACCGGCAGCGCGATGCGTTTCTGCAGCCAGGTCTCGTAGAAATAGGTCGGCCGCACGCCGAGCTGCGTGGAGGCGGCGAAGCTCCACAGCCGAGCCGTGGTCATGGCCTGCGGACGCTCGATCAGCTCGGAAAATTCCTGCGGTCCCAGCTTGGTCTCCCAGATGGCGCTGGGAATGGCGACGACCTCGGTGCCGCGATCGGCGATCACCCGTGTCTCCTCGATCCCCTCGAGGGTCCAGAGCCGCGTATCCAGGTGATAGGTCGCGCGCTGGACGTAGCGCTGATTGACGATGTTGCCGAGCTCGTCCCGCGCATAGAGCCGCAGGTTGAGCAGCACGAGACCCTGGTCCAGGACCTCGCCCACCTCGACGACGGTGTCGCCCTCCTGCACCCAGATGCGCTGATCCTCCTCGTCGTCCTTGCTCTTCTTGTCGACATAGAGGTCGCGCGTCATCAGATGGTCGATGGCGCGCGGCACCATCTGGTCGGTGAGCGCGAAATGCAGCACCGCGACCAGCCCGACGGCGGGCAGGAAGGCGAGCAGGATCTGGTAATAGGGCGCGCCGGCGGATTTCAGCGCCAGGGTCTCGTTGTTGCGCTCGAACTTGGCCAGCGACAGCAGGCTCGCCATCAGCACGCTGAAGGGGATCAGGAACACCGCCAGCTCGGGCAGGCGCCAGATGGCGTATTCTACCACCGCGGCGACGTCGTTGGGGTGGCGGTCCAGCACCTCGTCGCTGTTGCCGAGCAGGTCGACGATCTGCAGCAGCGCGGTGAAGCTCAGCCACAGCACCAGGAAATTCCACAGGAAGGTACGCAAGGCATAGCGCATGAAGGTGATCATGCCGGCCGCCTCCGCGCCACAAGCCCGTCCCAGCGCATGCGCAACCAGGTCCATCCGTCGTCGATCAGGCGGAAGAACGCGCTGAAGGGGTCCTGGCCGATGCGCGTGTTGGCGAGATGGAAGGCGTAGGTGCTGCCGGCGGCGAACAGCAGGAACGGCAGCCAGAGCGCCAGGGCTGAGGACATCCGGCCGTTCTCCGCCATCTGCTTGCCGAACTGCAGCACCTGGTAATAGAGGATCAGCATGGCGATGCCGGCGACGATGCGGATGCTGGCCGGAGAGCGCCGCGAGCTGAGCCCGATCGGAATCGCCAGCAGCGGCAGGAACAGCACCGACAATGCGCGCACCAGGCGGTAGTTGATCTCGGCCAGCAGGTCGTCGCGGCCGATGCCCGGCCACCCCTCGCGATAGGCCTTGAACAGCTCGAAGAAGTTCAGCTCCGATTCGCTGTTGCGGTCGCGGAACGGGTCTGGCGCGATGATCTCGAGCGGCAGCGCGTTCTCGGCGAACCGGATGGCCTTGCCGCCGGTGCCGTCGGGCTTGGAATCGACGCGGATGCCGTCGCGCAGGATCAGCAGCAGCGAATGGGTGCGCGGATCGTTGGCGAGTTCGCCGGTCTGGGCGGAGAGGGCGATGTTGTTGCCGCTCTCATCGGTCTCCTGGATGAAGATGCGCGACAGCGAACGGCCGCCATCGGCGATGTCGCCGATGAGAATCGTCTTGCCGCCGAAGCCGTTGAAGAACGCGCCGCGCTCGATCGCCGAGTGCCACGAGGTCTCGGTCACCAGATAGACCAGGGCGCGGTAGGCGTAGCGCGTATATGGCTGCAGGAAGCCGAGGATGAGCGCCGAGGCGACGGTGAGCACGACCGCCATCGCCAGCATCGGCGTCGCCAGCCGGCGCAGCGACACGCCGCTCGCCCGCATCACGTCGAGCTCGCTGTCGTTCGACATGCGCAAGGTGGCGAACAGGATGCCGACGAAGAACGCCGCGGGAATGGCGATGGCGAGGTAGTGCGGCACCAGGTTGCCGAGCATCTTCAGGATCAGCGTCAGCGGCCCGCCGCGATTGGCGAACAGGTCGAGCAGGCGGATCAGCCGCTCCAGCAGCAGCGCGGCCATGCCGATGATGATGGCGCCGGCGAGCGGCCAGCAAACCCGCTTCAGCATGTAGCGGTCGATCAGTTGCAGGCGGAAGGGGATTGCGGGCACGGCGTCTGCTCAGCCCTTGCGCCAGGCGGCGACGAAAGCGCGATGCACGGCCTGGGACAGGGCCGGGTCGGCTTCCACCGGCTGGGTCAGGTCCACGGGCTTCGGCCAGAATCGATCGGCCATCTCGCGCCCTTCGAATTGGCGCGGTGCGGCATAGCGCGGCAGAACGTGGAAATGAACGTCGGGGTCGACCATCATCAACATCAAGTAGTTCAACTTGTCGGGCGCGAAGGCTTTCGCCAGCGCCGCCTCGAGATCCGCCGTCACCTGCGCCAGCTCCTCGAACGCCCGCACGGAGATCTGCGAGAACGCCTTGGCCGGGTCGGTGCAGACCAGCACCAGCGCACCCAAGGTCGCCTGTTGAGGACGCACCAGGACCAGCCAATGCCGATAGGCCCGGACCAGCGCACCCGGATAGCCGAATTTCGCGGCCGTCGCGTTCGGCGAGCTATCCATGCATTGCCCTCTGGTCCCAGACACCCGACTTGGCGGCACCGGCTCGAATAGCAGCCACCGGCGTCCCCACCCGAATTGCCGGCCTGCCGCCACCGCATGCTTAGCACATCGGCGAAGCGTGCAGGATTGTCAATCTTGCGGGCGGAGGGACTTCAGGTGCGCGGAATAGTTAACGCGTAGCTTCCCGCCGCCACGACTCGCGTCGCCTCTGGGTTCAAGCCGCGGATTTCCACCGAAATCTTCCATTCGGTCCCGTTTTCGGCGATTCGGTAGAGATTGTAGGCTGCGGCGTCCTTATGGCCCTTTTTCACCGCCGAGGCGGAGGGGACGCCGATCACCGGAACGGCGCCGATCCGTCCGAGCGAGGCCATGTGCATGTGGCCATGCAGGATCAGCTCGGCTCCGGCGGCGCGGAGCGCCTCCTGGAACGCCGCGCTGTCGAGCAGCGACTTGCGCTTGTAACCGCCGCCCGGGAAGGGCGGATGGTGGATCAGCACCACGCGGAAGGCGCCTTCCGCCCCGAGGGTCGCGAGCACCCGCCGCATCTCGGCGATCTGGGCCGCGCCCAGCACGCCGGCGGCGATGAAGGGCGGCATCGGCAGCGCGGTCGAAAGCCCGACCAGCGCGACGCGACCGAAGCGGCGCACGAAGGGAAAGCCGGCCTGGTTGCCTTCCGGTGCCACGCCTTCCGGCTGCCAGCCGCGATTGGTCATGAACTCGGCCCAGCGGCCGGCACCCTCGGCCCACGGCACGGCGACATAGGCGTCGTGGTTGCCGGGAATGACGGTGACCCGCTCGCCCGTGCCCAAACGCCGCAGCCACTGGCCGGCGCGGGCGAATTCCTGGGGCAGGGATATGTTGACCAGGTCGCCGGTCACCGCGATGTGATCGGCGTTGCGGGCGGCGACGTCATCGACGATGAGGTCGAGGATTCGGCTCAGATGGATGTGCTGCCGATTCTTCCACCAGGACAGCCACCCGGTCAGGCGCTTGTTGAACAAGCTGGCGATGTCGTCGACCGACCAGCCCGCCAGATGCGGGTCGGAAAGATGCGCCAGCACGAACATGCGACCGAAGGCTCCCGATGGGGGTGGCGCCTGTTTGGCGGGAAGGCGGCCGCGCGTCAAGCCGCCGCACGCCAGGCCACTATGCGTCAAGGTCTGGGAACGCCCCGGTATGTATAGCGGAAGTGCTTGAAATTCCTTGTGGACGGCCCATCGCAAGCCCGATATTCCTCACCCCACCATCGATCTGCCCGGAGCACCGAGTGTCGGCCGACCGCGCCAACATTGCCTACTGCCTGATCGGCGACAGCGATATCCGACCGTTCCACCTGTCCCCGCGCGAGCGCTTGCGGCGGTCGCTTCTCCGCGCCGGCATCGAGACCGAAATCTCCGCCTCCGACCTGGAGACTTGGGATGGTCCGGCGATCGCGCTACGTGCCGATTACGTCATGGATGACGGCCTGGTCGCCGCTATGGCCGACGCCGCCGGCATCGCGCTGCGCTCGGAGAGTGGGCACATCGTGGCGGCGCACGGCATCGACCGCGCCGGGGCGCGCAAGGCCTTCGCGGTCGTCGCCGAGCTCGAGGACGTCGCCGCCTCGGACTTCATCGTGCAGGACGCGGTGACGCTGGCCAGCACCTATCGCAAGGCGCTGCGCAAGCGCGCGCGGCCGATCCTGGCGCATCTCGACGGCGCCGATCCGGTCGCGATCGAGCGGCTGCTGTTCGACGGCTCCTACAAGGGCGTCACCGATCTGGTGACCAAATATGTCTGGCCACTGCCGGCCTTCGCGGTCACGCGCTGGTGCGCGCGCCACCGCATCTCGCCCAACGCGGTCACCTGGGTCAGCCTCGGCTGCGTGATCCTTGCGACGGTGCTGTTCTGGCACGGCTGGTTCCTGCTCGGACTGGCGGCGGCCTGGGCGATGTGCTTCCTCGACACCGTCGACGGGAAGCTGGCGCGCTGCACGCTTACCTCGACCAAGCTCGGCGACGTGTTCGATCACGGCATCGACCTGCTGCATCCGCCATTCTGGTACTACGCCTGGTTTGCCGGGCTCGGCTATGCGGTGGCGGAACCGCTCTCCTGGGCGCTGTGGGTGGTGATCCTGGGCTATGTCGCGGGCCGCCTGCAGGAGGGCCTCTTCATCTGGCGCTTCGGCATCGAGATACATACCTGGCGGCCGATCGATTCCTGGTTCCGCCTGATCACCGCGCGGCGCAATCCCAACCTGCTGATCCTGACCGTCGCGGCGCTGGCGCAGGCGCCGGACAAGGGGCTGTTGCTGGTCGCCTGGTGGACCATCATCAGTTTCGCCTTCCATTCGTTGCGCATCGGCCAGGCGTTCCAGGCGCAGATGAAGGGCCAGCCCCCGCAATCCTGGCTGCAGGCGCCGATGAAGACGGAAGCGGCATGAACCGGGTCGGCATTCTCAGCAACGCCAAGAGCCGCCGCAACCAGACCGCCATGCCGGCGATCGAGGCGATGCTGCGCGGCGAGCCCAAGCTGCATCAGCGCTCGTTCAAGGACATCCACGATCTGCCGCGCTGCCTCAGCGAACTGGCCGAGGCGGGTGTCGAGCATCTCATCGTCAACGGCGGCGACGGTACCGTTCATGCGACGATCGGCGAGCTCATCGAGCGCTCGCCGTTTCCGGCGCTGCCGCTCCTCTCGCTGGTCGGCGGCGGCATGACCAACGTGATCGCGCATGACGTCGGCAGCCCGAACCAGCCGGTGGCAGCCATCCGGCGCATCCTCGAAGGCCTGCGCGCGGAGCAGCAGGGCGAGGTCTTGCGGCGCCACGCCCTGGCGCTGAAGCGCAGCGGGCACGACCGTGCCGAATACGGCTTCCTGGCCGGCGCGGTCGGTTTCTACCAGGGCACGATCTTGAGCCGCCGCGACATGCATCGCATGGGCTTGCGCCAGGCGCTGGCGACCAAGGCCGGCATCCTGTGGTCGGTGATCCGGCTGCTGCTGCATGGCGAGGGCGAGCGCTCGGGCCTCAAGGGCGAGCGGGTCGCCATCGGCCTCAACGGCCAGCCGCCGCACGAGGCGCCCTATTTCCTCATCCTTGCGACGACGCTGGAACGGCTGATGCCTGGCGTGATGCCGTTCTGGGGCCACGATCACGGCAACATCAGGCTCACCACCATCGCCTCGCCGCCGAAGCGCTTCGGCTTTGCGGCGCTGCCGGCGGTGCGCGGCAGGCCGCGGCCGTGGATGCAGCGCGCCGGCTATGCCAGCACCTGCGCCGACCGCATCGCGCTGCGGCTGAACTCGCCCGTGGTGCTCGATGGCGAGATCTACGACTCCGGACCGCACGGCCATGTCGAGCTCGCCACCGGCCCCGCCATCGCCTTCTGCCGGTTCTAGGCCATGGACAGCCGCGCAGCGCTGCAAGGCCTGGTGGCGGCAGAGCTGAAGCAGCCGGTCGCGCCGCCGGTGATCGCCATGGCCGAGGCGGTGCGCGCGCGCCATCCGCAGGGGACGCTGGCGGTGCTGTTCTACGGCTCCTGCCTGCGCAAGCCGGAGACGCTGCTGGCGGATTCGGTGCTCGATTTCTACCTGCTGGTGGAGAACTACACCGCCGCCTATGGCGCCGCGCTGTTGGCCTTTGCCAACAAGCTGCTGCCGCCGAATGTGTTCTATCTGGAGGTGCCGCACGAGGGCGGCACCCTGCGCTGCAAATACGCGGTGCTATCGCTCGACGATTTCCTGGCCGGAACGGCGCGGCGGACGCTGAACGTCTCGATCTGGGCGCGTTTCAGCCAGCAGGCGCGGCTGGTCTGGTGCCGCGATGCGGAGATCGCTGCGCGCGTCGCCGAGGGCTGCACCGAGGCTGTCCTCACCATGCTCGGGAACGTCGTGCAACTGCTGCCGGCTGAGGCGACGGCCGATCAGCTTTGGCAGCGCGCCTTCCTGGAGACCTATGCTGCCGAGTTGCGCTCGGAGGGTGCGGAGCGCGCGGCCGAACTCGTTGCGCTGGACGTTGATCGTTTCCGCCGGGTGACAGGTCCCGCCCTGGCCGAATTGCACACGACGCCCCTGGAAGACGCGGCGCATTGCGCGGCGACCTGGCGGCGCCGGCGGCGCGTGGGCAAGCTGCTCAACCTCGCGCGGCTGGCGAAGGCCGCCTTCACGTTCCAGGGCGGCGTCGACTACGTGCTGTGGAAGGTACGACGGCACTCCGGCGTGGAACTCCAGGTCACCGACTGGCAGCGGCGGCATCCAATCCTGTCGGCCCCCGTGCTGGCGTGGAGACTTTACCGGCGGGGCGCCTTTCGGTAGTACTAACGAGGCGTTGGCGGCGCGGCACAGGGCGCGCCGGACAGCATGGAATCGAGCCCTCAATGCCCGAGCGGAAACAGCGATTTGAAGAGGAGACACCGGCGGGATTTGCCGTTCCCGAGGCGTGGCGCCTGGTGCGTGACCTCCTGTCGCACAACCCCGTCATCTATTTCGCCGACTTCACGCTCTCGGCCGTTATCGGGTACGGCGCGGTCTGGGTCTATTTCATGGCGCCCAACTGGTCGCCGTTGCAGGTTGCCGCGTTCTTCGTTGCCACCTTCGGCGTGTTCCGGGCGGGCGTCTTCATCCATGAGGTCGTCCACATGCCGCGTGGCAAGATGACCGCGTTCAAGGCCTATTGGAACCTGCTTTACGGCGTGCCGATGCTGACGCCGTCCTTCATGTACGCGAACCACACCGACCATCACGCGCGGCGCTACTACGGCACCGCACAGGATGGCGAGTATCAACCCTTTGGCCTGGGTGGGCCCGGACGCATCGCGCTGTATTTCGCCCAGGTGCTGGCGATTCCCATCTTCGGGATCGTCCGCTTCCTGATCCTGGCGCCCTTGGCCTGGATCAGCCCGCGGATGCGCGCCTGGGTCTGGCGGTCGGCTTCGTCCTATATCTCCAACCCCGGGTACCGGCGCGACGTGCCGCGCGGCGAGGATCATCGCTGGTGGGTGGTGGGCGAGGTGCTCTGCTTCCTTTGGCTTCTGTTTGTCGTTGCGCTGTTTGCCAGCGGCACTCTGCCGTTCGAATACATCATCGAACTCTATGTGCTGAGCGTGGTGGCGGTCTTCTGGAACTGGCTGCGCAACCTGGCTGGCCACCTGTTCCTCTCCGACGGCAAGCCGATGAGCCACGAGGCGCAGTTCCTGGAATCGGTGACCGTGGTCGGCACGCCCTGGCTGCACGAGCTGATCTTCCCGGTGGGGCTGCGCTATCACGCCATCCACCACCTGTTCCCGGCGATGCCCTACCACAACATGCCGGAATGCCACCGCCGCCTAATGACCCAGCTGCCGGCCAATTCCGGCTACCACCAGACGCTCTACAGCAGCATCTGGCAGGTCTTCGCCGTGCTGCGGCGGAACATGCGCCGGCATCAGGTGGCGACGACCCAGCGGGCCTGACCGCAAAAACCAACAGCGCGCCACGACGGCGCGCTGTTGCGGAACTCCCGACGACGGTGTGACTACTCGGCCGCGGCGATCCGCACCGAAGGATCAGCGATCAGGCCCAGCTCCTGGCCGACCTTGGTCACCACGTCGATGACGCGCTGCAGCTGGTCCGTCGAATGCGCGGCGCAGACCGAGCAGCGCAGCAGCGCGGTGCCGCTGGGCGTTGCCGGCGGCAGTGCCAGATTCACGTAGACGCCATTCTGCAACAGCCCGTGCCACGCGCGCGCGGCGAGCGCCGGGTCGTTGATGTGGATGGCGACCACCGGGCCCTTCTGGCGGCCGAGCCTGAAGCCGGCGGCCTCGAGGCCGTGATAGAGCGTGTCGACGTTGCGCCACAGCTTGGTCATCAGCTCCGGATGCTTGCGCAGATGCGCCAGCGACTGCCGCACCGAGGCGACGATCGAGGGCGGCATGGACGCGGTGAACATGTAGGGCCGGCAGGCGACGCGCAGGATCTCGAAATCCTCGTGGTCGGAGATCAGGAAGCCGCCGATGGCGCCCATGCTCTTGGAGAAGGTGCCGGTGACGAAATCGACGTCGGCGTCGACGCCGTCCTGCTCCAGCAGGCCGCGGCCGGTCTTGCCCATGACGCCCATCGAGTGGGCCTCGTCGACCAGCAGGTAGGCGCCGTGCTTCTTCTTGACCTCGACGAATTCCTTGAGCGGGGCATGATCGCCCAGCATCGAATAGATGCCCTCGACCACCACCAGCTTGTTGCCGGGCTCGCCGGCCAGACGCGCCAAGCGCTTGTCGAGGTCGGCGGGGTCGTTGTGGCGGAAGCGGATCACCGTCGCATGGCCGAGCCGCGCGGCGTCATAGATCGAGGCATGGCTGTCGGCATCGATGATCAGGTAGTCGCCGGGACCCACGAGGGTCGAGATGGCGCCAAGGTTCGCCTGATAGCCGGTGGTGAACACCATGCAGTGTTTCTTGCCGTAGAAATCGGCCAGATCGGCCTCGAGCGCCTTGTGGCAGGAATAGGAACCGTTGGCGATGCGCGAGCCGGTGGTGCCGGTGCCGAATTCGGCCAGCGCGTCCTGCGCCGCCGCGACGCAGCCGGGCTCGAAGGTCAGGCCGAGGTAGTTGTTGGAGCCGCAGAGGATGGTCTTGCGCCCCTCGACCATGGCCTCGGTCGAGGAGACGATCTTCTCCATCTTCACGCCGAACGGATCGGCGCCGCAGGCGGTCACCGCGCCGTGCACCTCGCGAATGGTCTTGAAACGATCGAAGAGCCCCATGGTCGTGTCCCTCAAGCCCCAGCCTTAGCGTCCGGTCTTGCCGGCAAAGATGGTGTCGGCCAGCTGGCCGACGGTGGCGATCTCCGGCACCAAATTCAGCGGGATCGAGACGTCGAAACGGTCCTCGAGTTCCATCATCAGGTCCATGACCTGCAGCGAGTCCATGGTGAGGTCCTCGGCGATCACGGTGTCGCCGGTAATCGGCTTGTCGCCGGCCCGGAAACGCTCCAGCAGACGCGCGATGTCCGCGAAGATCACGTCCTTGGTCATCCCCAGGTTGGTCTGAACCGATGCGCTGCTTGCCACGATGTAAAACTCTGTTCCTTGCCGGTTTCGACGGCCGTCATGACTCGGTCATATCCGGCTGATTCCCCGCAGGAGAGTTCTGATTCATTTGGCCGTCATGGTTAAATGACAAATTGTTACTGTTTGTTACAGCCGGCCAGAATCAACATGTTAGAACGAAATCTGACTAAAGAAGGCGAGCCCGGCGATAATGTTCCGCCACGTCCTTGAATCCGGTCCAGGCGTCGAATTTCGGCCGCCAGTCGGCCACCACCTCCAGGCGGTCGCCACGGCAGACCCAGTCGGGAAAGTAGATCTCGGCGACCTTGGGCGGGAACAGCACACGCGGTTTGTGGTCCAGTCCCGCCAGCCGGGCATTGCCCCAGGCGATCGCGGCCAAGGCGCAGCGGGGCAGCCGCAGCCCATGGACCGGCCGCCCCGCCGCCTTGCCCAAGGCGTCCAGCAGGTTCGGCCAGCGATAGCCGCCGGGGGCGCCATCGTCAATTTCGATCAGGGCGTGCCGCTCGCCCCGTCGGTCGAGGCAGGCGGCGATGGCTTCGGCCAGGTCGACGCCGTGGATCACCGACACCGTCGCACCGGGCGCGGCCGGGTAGGGGACGAGGCCGAGCGCGGCCGCCTTGAACAGCGGCAGCAATTCGAGGTCGCCCGGCCCATAGACAGCGGGCGGGCGCAGGATCGTCCAGGGCCTTTGATCGGCCAGCGCCACGACTTTGGCCTCCGCCCGGCGCTTGCTGTCGCAATAGGGCGACAGCTGCGGCTCGCGCGCGGCCAGGCTGGAGACGTGGATCAGCGCGGCGCCCGGATTGCGCCGCGCGGCCGCCCGCAGCAGCCGCTCGGTGCCGGCCTCGTTGACGGCGTAGAACTCCTCCGGCCGCAGCGCCTTCACCAGGCCGGCCAGGTGGATGATCGCATCGGCGCCGTCCACCAGGCGCTCCAGCGCCGCGTCGTCGTCGATGTCGCCCAGCACCAGTTCCAGCCGGTGGTAGGGGGAGAGCAGGTCGGCCGGATGGCGCCGCACCAGGGCCCGCACGTCCCAGCCGCGCCGGCGCAACGCCGCAACCGTGTGGCGGCCGATGAAGCCGGTCGCCCCGGTGACGGCCGCGCACCGCGCCATCGGCCTCAGGCGCCCACGGCGGCGTCGAACTGGTCGTAGGCTCCGCTCAGGTAATTCGCCTTGGCCTTGCTGCGGCTGAGCTTGCCGGAGGAGGTCTGCGGCAGCGCCTTGGGCGGCACCATCGCCACCCGCGCCTCGACGCCGTGCGCCTTCTGCAGCAGGGCGTGGACGTCGCGGCGCAGCTTTTCGCGCTGGGCGGCGTCGGCGATGCGGCACTGGACCAGGACCACCACCGTCTCGCCGAGCTTGTCGTCGTCGATCGAGAAAGCGGCGACGTCGCCGCGGCGCAGTTCCGGCAGCTCCTCGGCCGACCATTCCAGGTCCTGCGGCCAGATGTTGCGGCCGTTGATGATGATCAGGTCCTTGGCGCGGCCGGTGATGACGATCTCGCCGTCGAGCAGGTAGCCGAGATCGCCGGTGTCGAGCCAGCCATCGGCGCCCAGCACCTCGGCGGTCAGCTCCGGCTGCTGGAAATAGCCCGCCATGACGCTGGGGCCGCGGAAGAACACCCGGCCGACATGACGTTCGCCGAGCACCTTGCCCGCGGCATCGCGGATCTGGAACTCGTGGCCCTGCAAGGCGCGGCCGCAGGCGACGAAGGGGCGCGACTTGGTGCCGGGCGTGCTGGCCACCGCCAGGTTCTCCTCGGCCAACGCGGCGCGATCGACGTCGTCGACGACATAGCGCCGGCCCAAGGGCGCGAAGCTCATGGCCAGCGTGGTTTCCGCCATGCCGTAGCTCGGCACGAAGGCGGTCTTCCGGAAGCCGTAGGGCGCGAAGGCCTCGGCGAACTTCTGCAGGATGTGGTGCTGCACCATGTCGCCGCCGATGCCGGCGCCGCGCCAGGTCTTGAGGTCGACGTTGAGCTCGCTGCCCTCGCGCAGGCGGCGGGTGCAGAGCTCATAGCCGAAGCTGGGCGAATAGGAGAGCGACCCGCCGTACTCCGAGATCAGCTTCAGCCAGGTGAGCGAGCGCCGCGCGAAATCGCGCGTGGCGATGTAGTCGACCGACATCTGCGTGGTGAGCGGCACCAGCATGAAGCCGACCAGCCCCATGTCGTGATAGAGCGGCAGCCAGGAGGTGCAGCGGTCGCCGCGGTTGATGTCGAGCCCGTCCAGCGTGATCGCGTTGGCGTTGGCCATGATCGAACGCTGCGGAATGTCGATGCCCTTGGGAAAGCGCGTGCTGCCCGAGGAGTATTGCAGATAGCTCTGCTCGTTCTTGCCGAACGGGCGCAGATCGGCGCCGGCGCGCGGCAGGGTGGCGAAATCCTGCGGTCCGCCGACGAGGCGGAGCGTCAGGCCCTCGGCCGCCTCGGTCAGGAAGGTGAGTAGGCCTTCCGGCGCCATGGCGGCGACGGCGCCCGCGCCGGTCATCTGGTGGCGGAGCTGCTCGACATAGGCGGCGCGCCCACCCAGCGTCGTCGGCACCGCGACCGGCACCGGCAGCACGCCGGCATACTGGCAGCCGCAGAAGGCGACCATGAAATCGGGGTCGGTGTCGGCGATCAGCAGCATGCGGTCGCCCTTGGCCAGTCCCAGCTTGACCAGGCCCTGGGCGAAGTCCCGCGCCCGCTCGCGCAACTCGCGATAGGTCAGGACGCGCTCGAGTTCGCCCTTGGCGGAGAAGAAGTTAAAGCCGGTGTCGCCGCGCGCCGCGTAATCCAGGGCTTCGCCGATGGTTTCGAAGTCGCTGCGCCGCGTCGCCAGGCCGGGGCTGATGGTCGGGGTTGCCTGCAGGCTCATCTGATTCCGGTTGCTTCTGCGCCCGCCGGCCCATCCATCTGGGACCTTAGGTCGCATAAACGATTGATTGCAAAGGGGCCGCAGCCGCCTTTAGGATTTCGCGCTGCTTAGCAAATGCGCCGGGAATCGGCAAGACACCCGTATGGGGGAAGGCCGCCGGCCGGTTGCGGCAAACCAGGACAGGAATACGCGCCATGAAGACAGCCGACGTCGAACTGCCCGAATCCGCCAAGCCGAAGAGCTCGCTCGGCTCGCTGTTCGGCCTGGGCGAGGCCAAGAAGGAGAAGGCGCCGAAATACAAGGCCGGCACCCATCCCTCGGCCGGCGGCGCGGCGCAGGAGAAGACCAAGGTCAGCCAGTCGATCGCCGACGTCATCGGCATCCTGAAGGCCGACCAGGCGGTGAAGATCGGCGTGCATGGCGACAAGGGCTTCTACGATTCGTTCCGCGCCGCCGCCGGCGATCTCGACTGCGTCTGGCTGTCGAACGATTTCGTCGTCGACCAGCAGCTGGGCGCACTGGCGTTGACCGCCGACCAGGTGAAGCATTGCGACGCGATCGTGGTCGGCGGCAGCGACGTGGCGACCAAATACCGCTACAGCCTGCGCGAAACGCATGCCTATGCGCCGACGGTTCCGGTGCACTGGGTGGCGGAGGACTGGGAGTTCTGCGGCGGCACCGCCGCGGTGCCGCAGGAGATCGAGGATGTCGACGCGCTCGTCTTCAACCACTTCGAGGAATTCTTCGGCATCAAGGACGTGCTGCAATTCCGCTTCGAGGTCATCTCGGAAGAAGGCATCAAGCGCCGCTACCTCGCCCTCGGCCCCAGCCAGTCGGTCAATCTGAACCTGAAGGAGATGGCGGGCGCGCGCAGCGGCGCCGTCTGCATGAAGGTCTATGTGGCGCACCCGTATCTGACGCGCGGGCGGCACTATCGTTTCCGCGTCTGCGCCGACGTGTTCTGGAAGGATTCCTTCACCATCATCCACGGCTCGCACCAGTTCTTCAAGAATCCGAACAAGGAGCAGCCGTTCCGTCTCATCGATTCCGTGATCCGCGGCGGCCACGTCGTCATGACGGTGCCGAACTACGATCTCGACATGGCGGCGGATGACGAGATCGTGATCGGCAGCGGTGCCGGCAAGAGTGTGCAGAAGCGCTCGCGCCGGCGGCCCGTCGAGGAAGTGCATTTCGCCCGGCGCGACCATCCTAGCACCGCGCGCGACTACTTCGCCGCGTCCTACAAGGGTTACGGCACGTCGTTCTGGTACGCGCTGGAGGAAGGCTGCTTCAGCAAGCCCGGCAAGCAGGGCAGCATCATGGGCAACCACCTGTGCAAGGTCGGCGTCGACAACCACGACGAGGCCGCCTTCCGCCCCGACGAGCGGCGCGTGGCCGAGCAGGCGGTGGCGGCCGGCTTCATGCCGCAGCCCTGCTATATCCCGGTGATGCACGGCAAGTCGAAGCTCGCCTTCGGCTTCAACTTCGACGCCTCCAACCCGCCCTTCGAGCATTACTGGCTGCGTTTCTACGCCGCCGATGGCGCCTTCCTCGGCGAGATGCGCTGGAAGAAGGACTTCATCGGCCCGGCCTTCATCGAGGACGTGCTGGATTCCTGGGGCAGCCCGGAGCGCTACCGCGTCGCCGGGGCGCAGATCGCGCCCGATCACCTGAAGATCGGCGTGGCGCCGCAGCGCTTCGTCACCACCGCCGATCTCGTCGTGCGCCATCTCGAGACCGGCGACCAGGACGCGACCGAGTTCCAGCCCAGCTGGCGCAACCTCGGCGCCGTGGTGCCGACCATGCCGCATTGGCTGCATCCCTCGATCGGCGTCATCGGCCGCACCAACGTGATCGGCCGGGTGCGCTGCCGCGACGGCTTCCGCACCGGCGTCTTCGTCGCCAACGGCAGCGGCAACCTGAAATACGCGATGACCGCGGAATGCGAGATATCGGCGATCAATCACCACGGCCGGCGCCTGAGCTATTTCCTGAAGCTGCCCGCCTTCGGCTGCGAGCTGGTCTGGCTCGACGACGTGATGGCGCGGTTGAAGGACCATGTCGGCGAGAGCGGCATCGCCACGCTGCAGGTGAAATCGGCGGACGCCGACTTGACCGCCCATGTCATCGGCATCGCGCCCAATGGCGCGGTGGGGCTGCAGCATCTCTGGGGCTATTAGGCGGGACCTCGGCCTGCGTGCGACAGGCATCGGTCCGGCGATGATCAGCGGCCTGCTGGCCCTGGCGCCGGCTGCATGGAATCCGGCCTGGCGTTGCGGCGAGGCGATCCGCGCCGCGCTGGGCGAGGGCGCGCGCATCGCCGTCGATCCGCGCCGCGTCATCGGTAAGTTGGCGGCCGGCGAGATGGCGCCGCTGAAGACCCACTTCCTGGTGCCCGGCTTGGCAGGGCGCCAGCTGACGCCGATCCGAGAACTCCACACCTATCGCGATGTCGAGGATTTCGCCGCCCATGGCGACGATTACGCGGCGACCCGGCTGTTCCGCTGGCTGCAGCAGGCTGCGGCGGAGGGCAGGCCGATCAACGCCCGCGGCGTGACCTGCGACAGCGAAGACAAGATGCTGGACTACTACCGCACCTACCTGGACCTGTTCCGCCGCCTGCAGCGCGACGGATATCGCTATACCGGGCAGGACGAGATCTGCTTCGGCATCGGCGCCGGGAGCGAGGTGGTGCATATGCGCCGCGGCACGCATCGGCTCGCCTCGGCGCACTTTCTTGGCTTGCCCTCCGTCACCGGCTATGTCACCCATGCCGACCCGGCCTGGGTCGCGGCCTGCCGCGTCCGGCACGGGGGCGGCCCCGTCGCGGCGATTGCCGCCGCGCTGCGCGCATTGTCCGTGGTTCCATGAGCAACATCGCCGAGATCTTCCGCCTGTTCTTCTTCGCCGGCTGGCGCCGCCAGGTCCTGATCCTGGTGGCGATGCTGCTGGGCGTCGCGGCCGAGAATCTCTCGATCGCCAGCCTGTGGCCGCTCATCGAGCTGACCGGCGGCGGCGCCGCGACCGCCTCGCCGGCCGGGCAGCTGGTGGCGCAGGTGCTGGCGTCGATCGGCCTCAGCCCGACGCTGGGATCCGTGCTGCTGTTCCTGTGCGCGACCATCACGCTGAAGTTCCTGCTGTCCAGCGCCGGCCTGATCTATGTCGGCAAGGAGGTGGCGCGGATGGCGACCCAGCTGCGCATCCGCCTGATCGGCGCGATCGTGAAGGCGCGCTGGTCGCATATCGTCGACACGCCGGCGGGCCGGCTCTCCGCCGCGCTTGGCGACGAGGGCGAGCGCGCCTCGGCGGCTTACCGCTCCTCCGGCCTGTTCGCGGTGAAGCTGACCGAGACGCTCACCTATCTCGCCGGCTGCCTCTGGGTCTCTTGGCAATTCTCGGTGGGCGCGGTCGTGGTGGCGGGCATCCTGTGGCTCGCGGTGTCGCGCTATGTCCGCATGGCGCGGCGCGCCGGCCGCACCAAGTGGAAGAGCACGCACCGCCTCTCCGGTACCGTGGTCGAGCTGCTGACCTCGATCAAGAGCCTCAGGGCGATGAACCGGCAGGCCTATCTCGGCACCATGGCGGAGGAGCATTCGAGTCGCATCCGCCAGTCGGTCGAGCGCGAGTATTACAGCGAATCCGCGGTCAAGGTGGTGCAGGATCCGCTGCTCGGCACCATGGTGGTGGCGGGCATCTATGTCGGCTACACCTATTTCGGCCTCGGCCTGGTGGAGTTGCTCGGCACGGTCTGGCTGCTGCGGCGTATCTCCGCCGGGGTGACGGCGATGCGCGGCGCCATGCAGCGCGTCGCCCTCGATGGCGTCGCCTTCTGGTCGGTCATCAACCTCACCGAATCCATGGAGCGGCAATCGGAGGCCCTGCATGGCGGCAAGCCCGCGCATCTGGCGCAATCCTGCCGTTTCGACAATGTGCGCTTCAGCTATGGCGAACGCGTGGTGGTGGAGAATGCCAGCTTCGATCTGCCGGTGGGCGAGGTGGCGACGCTGATCGGCCCGTCGGGCGCCGGCAAGACGACGATCGCCGATCTACTGGTCGGGCTGAACGAGCCGGATTCCGGCCGGATCCTGGTCGACGGCACGCCGCTCTCCGACATCGACCTGTCGCTGTGGCGCAGCAAGATCGGCTACATCCCGCAGGAGAACATCCTGTTCAACGACAGCGTGCGGGAGAACGTCACCCTCGGCGAACCCGGACTGAGCGACGAGCAGGTCATCGCCGCGCTCAAGCTGGCCGGCGCCTGGGGCTTCGTCTCGGCCCTGCCGCACGGGCTGGACGAGGTCATCGGCGTGCGCGGCAACCGCCTGTCCGGCGGCCAGAAGCAGCGCCTGTCGATCGCCCGCGCCCTGATCCACGAACCCGAGCTGCTGATCCTGGACGAAGCGACCAGCGCCCTTGACCAGGCGACGGCGCGCGAGATTTGCGAGGCGGTGCGCGGCCTGCGCGGCAACCGCACGATCCTCGCCATCACCCATCAGTCGATCTGGCTGGAGGCCGCCGACCGCGTCCTGACCATGCAGGGCGGGCGCGTGGAGACGACGGCACCGAAGGCCTAACGCCGATGAGCGCAGTATTATCCTTCCTCGGTCTTCCCGACCGACTCCCCGCCGGCGGTGTGCCCCGCGCGGTGATCTTCAGCGCCGGCCACGGCAGCACCTATCGCGGCCAAGACAGCAGCGGCCACGCTTTGGCCGCCGATGCCATCCGCGCCGCGAGTCAAGAGGATGCCGCTCTGATCGAGCACTGGGATTTCGATCTCGGCGGCCCGCTCTTCGACGGCCGACCGGTCAGTTGCGCCGATGTCGGCAACGTTCCCACCGCCCTGCATGACAATGCCGGCAACCGTGCCCGGATCGAGGTGAAGACTCGCGAGGTCCTGGCGCTGCCGGCAGTGCCGATTGTGCTCGGCGGCGACGATTCGGTCCCAATTCCCTTCCTCGCCGGCTTTGCGGATCACGGACCGGTTTGGGTTCTGCAGATCGACGCGCATATCGACTGGCGCGACGAGCTGCATGGCGAGCGCTTCGGCTATTCGAGCCCGATGCGTCGGATCAGCGAGATGGCGCATGTGGCAGGCATGGTCCAGGTCGGAATGCGCAGCGTGGGCAGCGCGCGCCCCGGCGAGGTGGAGGCGGCCCTGCGCTATGGCAGCCACTTGGTGACGGCGCGCGATATCCATTCCCATGGCGTCGCGGCGGCGCTACGCCATATTCCGGAAGGCGCGCGGGTCGTCATCACGCTTGATTGCGACGGCCTCGATCCGAGCATCATGCCAGGCGTGGCGGCGCGGGCACCTGGAGGACTGACCTACACGCAGGCGATCGACCTGATCGCCGATATCGGCAAGCGGGCCAGGATCGCCGGCTTCGACCTCGTAGAACTTTATCCGCCCGCCGATATTGGCGGGTTATCTGCGCTCACCGCCGCGCGGCTTCTGGTCAACGCGATTGGCACCATCGTCCGGCAGGATTGAGCGGGGTTTCTAATCGGCCGCCGGCCGCGCTTCCGCGCCGGCGATGTCCGCCCGCTCGACCCGGCGCACGCCGCCGGCCTCGACCAGATAGATCCGGTCGGCGCGGCCGACCCAGGATGGCTGGTGGGTGATGGCGAGCACCGTGACCTTGCCCGCCTGCGCCGCCACGGTCTCGCAGATCTCGGCCTCGGTCGCGGGATCGAGCGCGCTGGTCGCCTCGTCGAGGATCAGCAGCCGCGGATTCGACACCAGGGCGCGGGCGAGGGCGACGCGCTGGCGCTGGCCGCCGGAGAGCTTGAAGCCGCGCTCGCCGACCGGCGTGTCGAGGCCTTGCGGCAGGCCGGCGATGAAATCGCCGAGACCCGCCGCGGCGAGGGCATCCCGGATGCGCGCATCGTCGATGGCCGGATCGCCGAGCGCGACATTGGCGCGGATCGTGTCGTTGAACAGGATGATCTCCTGTGCCACGTAGCCGATCATCGCGCGCCACTTGGCGATGTCGATGTCGCGGATGTCGATGCCGTCGATGCTGACCGCGCCGCTGTCCGGCGCGTAGAGGCCGAGGATGAGGTCGGCAATGGTGGTCTTGCCGGAGCCGGACTGGCCGATCAGCGTGGTAATGCCGCCGGCCGGAATCTCCAGGCTCACATCCTTCAGCACTGGGCCGCGGCCGTAGCTGAAGCCGACATGGCGCAATTCGCAGCCGCGCACCAGCGACGGCAGCGCCGTGCCCTGTAGCTTCTCGGCGGCCCGCTCGACGTCCTCGATGGTGTCGATCAGCGACCAATAGGTGACGTCGGCCTGGGCCAGCTGGGTCAGCACGCGGCGCAGCCGCGCGATGTTGCCCATCAGCACGAAGGAGATGGCGCCGGCCACCACGATGACGTCGGTGGGCGAGCCGAGCAGGCGGGCGGCGAGATAGGCGCCGGCGGCGAGCAGATAGGCCTGGATCAGGTCCGGCAGGCCCAGCGAGAGCGTCTCGTTGGTCACCAGGTCGTTGATCGCGGCCCGCATGCGCTTGGCCTCCTTCACCACCTCGCCGATCAGGCTGGCGTGGCGGTTCATCGCCTTCAGCGGCTTGAAGCCGACGAGGACGTCGTTCAGCTCCTGCACCAGGCCGCGCATCGCCTGCTGCCGCTCGCGCCCGGCGCGGCGCGCGGCGCGGGTCAAGGCCCTGAGCGAGAGGCCCATGAGCACGCCCATGGTGATCGCCACCAGGGCGATCTTCCAGCCCATGAACACGGCCAGCGAACAGAACACCACCGTGCGCACCATCTGCTCGATGGTCTGCAAAGCGGTGCGGAAGGCGAAGGAGGCCCAGTTCGCCTCGGTCGTGGCGGCGGCGACGAAGCGGCCGACCGGCTGGATGGTGAAATACGACCACTTGGCGTTGACCAGGGCGCGCAACAGGCGCTGCCGCATGCCCTCGGCGATGCCGGCGCCGGCCGCGCCAAGGCGGCGCGAGACCCACATGTTGATGACCGCCTTCATCCAGAACATGGCGACCAGCACGAGGCAGAGCACCGGCAGCTCGGCCGGCAGGTGCAGGAAGGCCAGGCCCTCCTCGATGGCGGACTGCAGGCGGGTGGGCTCGCCCATGTCCTTGGTGATGATGGCCAGGATCGGAAACAGCGTGGCGATGCCGATGCCGTCCAGCAGCCCGGCCGCCAGCATGGCCCCCACCAGCAGCACCTGGCGCGCCGTGCCATGCCGCCGGATCAGCGCGATGGCGCTGAGAATCGAGGTGTGCTGGGCGCCTTGCGAAACGGGGGGAGGGGTCATTCTGGCTCGGGTTCAGCGGAATTCGCGACGCAATGTCGCGCAATGCGCGGAAAGCCGGGTTGATAGCACTCTCCCCGGGCAACTCCAACCACATGAGCTAAAGGCTTGAACGAACGGGAATTTTGCGGCAAAACCGCGCAGGGCCGGGGTGCCGATTGCTGGGGCTTCCGGATATCATTTAATGTGGCGTTTCGCAGAATCGAAAGGCGCGAGGACCGTCTGCATGGACTACAAGGTCTTCATCCAGACCAACGAGGAGCAGTATCTGGGCGCCGTCGTGGCCGCCTATGCGCTGCACCGGAACAGCCGGCACCCCGAGCGGTTCGGCGTCGAGATCCTGCATTACAACGACTTCCCCTGGCTGCACGCCAAGGAGGGGCAGAAGTTCCTGCGCGGCGTCGAGCATCGGGTGTGGGAACGGCACGACCTGCAATCCTTCACGCCGCTGCGCTTCGCGCCGCCGAAGCTGATGAACTATTCCGGCCGCGCCGTGGTCATCGACCCCGATTGCTTCGCGGTCGGCGACGTCTGGGACCTCTTGAGCCGCGACATGCAGGGCAAGGCGCTGATGTGCCGGGTCCGCCCGGCGATCAAGGAGCTGCCGGCCTATCGCGCCTCCAGCGTCATGCTGCTCGACAACGCCAGGCTGCCGCACTGGGACGCCGAGAAGACCTTCAACGAGACCTTCGCGTTCAAGGTCGACTACCTCAAGTGGATCAAGCTGGAATACGAGCCGGAGGAAAGCGTCGGCCTGTTCGAGCCGGAATGGAACGACTTCGACCGCCTGACGCCGGACACCAAGATCCTGCACACCACCTATCGCCGCACGCAGCCCTGGAAGACGGGCCTGCCGGTCGATTTCACCGTGCGGGTGAAAGACTATTCCCGCTATCCGTTCCCGAAATCGGTGTTCAAGCAGCTGAAGCACATCATCGCGCCGAAGCGGCAGAAGTCGGAAACCTACCTGCCTCATCCGGATCCGAACCAGGAGCGGCTGTTCTTCGGGCTGCTGGCCGAATGCCTGCAGAAGGGGCTGGTCACCGAAGCGGTTGTGCGCCGCGAAATGTCGGCCAATCACGTGCGCCACGACGCGCTGGAGCTATGCTCGCGCGCCGCGGCCTAGGGGCAGCGGCCGAACGCCGCAGCGTCATTTCGCGATTTCGGCGAGGATCGAGGCATGACTAGCATGGACGCGAACTTGACCAACGCTCACGCCTCGGAGGGGCAGATGTTCGCAGCCGCCGTGCACTCCCGCACCCCGAAAATGCTGTCCGACGTGCAACCGCGGGACGTCGTGACCGAGCCCTACGCCCACTACTATCGCGCCGACGTGGTGGCGAGGCCGCTTTATGAGGAACTGGCCGCCGGCTTCCCCAGCCTGGAGATGATCGTCAACGGCCGCGCCGATGTGGGGTCCAACGAAGCCGTGCGCATGACGGTGAAGCAGGTGCTGGGCGACCGTCGCATCTCGGCGCTGTGGCGCGAGTTCTTCGAATACCATACGTCGCCCGACTACTGGCACGACGTGACGCGGCTGTTCGCGCCGCATTTCCGCCGTGAGTTCCCCGGGCTGGAGGAGCGCATCGGCCGGGCCTACGAGGACTGGCGCGTGGTGCCGCGCGGTTTCGCCGGCGAGGCCGAAGTGCGCCTGGATTGCCAGTTCGTGATGAACACGCCGGTGACCAGGACCAGTTCGGTGAAGACCCCGCATGTCGACCTCTGCGACAAGATCTTCTCGGCGCTGTTCTACATGCGCGATCCCGCCGACAGCAGCGCGGGCGGCGATCTCGACATCTACGACTGGCGCCGCGACCCGCGCTTCGTGAAGCACCGCACGCTCAACCGCGACGTCGAGCTGGTGAAGACGGTTCCGTACCAGGCCAATTCCTATGTCTGCTTCGTCAATTCGGCCGAAGCGGTGCACGGGGTCAGCCCGCGCGGCCTGACCCCGGTGCCGCGCCGCTACATCAATTTCATCGCCGAGCTGCCGATCAAGGCGTTCGAGCCGAAGCAGCTGAACCGGCTGCAGAAGTTCTGGTACGCCAGCGAAGTCGACGCGGCGCTGGGCGACGACCGGTACTGACCGCAGGACGCACGCCTCGGCCGTCCCGGCGATCTGAGACGGCGACGGTCACGAAACGATGACACGCATCAAACTCGCCTTTGCCGCGTCGCTCGCGGTACCGGTCGCGCTGTGGCTGCTCGCCGATAGCCTGGCGCCGGAGCCCTTCGGCTATTTCACGTTTCGCGCCGTCTTCGTGCAGCTATCGGGCATCATCGCCATCGTCGCCATGAGCGCGGCGACCATCCTCGCGCTGCGGCCGAAATGGCTCGAGCCGCATCTCGGCGGGCTCGACAAGATGTACCGCCTGCACAAATGGCTCGGCATCGCCGCGCTGGTTGCGGCCGTGCTGCATTGGTGGTGGGCTCAGGGCACCAAATGGATGGTGGGCTGGGGCTGGCTTGAGCGGCCGGCGCGTGGCGGCGGCCAAGGTGAAGGTCAGGGTGCTGGCGCGGGAGCCGGGCCCAGCGGCGTCGTCGATTGGCTGCACGGGCAACGTGGCCTCGCCGAGGGCCTCGGCGAATGGGCGTTCTACGCGGTGGTGGCGCTGAGCGTGCTCGCGCTGTGGAAACGCTTCCCCTATCACCTCTTCGTCAAGACGCATCGCTGGATCGCGGCGGCCTATCTGGTACTGGTCTATCACGCCGTGGTCCTGACCAAACCCGCGTACTGGGTGCAGCCGGTCGGCTGGCTGCTCGCGGCCTTGCTGGCGGCGGGCACGGTTGCCGCGCTGTTGGCGCTGTCCGGTCGCATCGGCGCGGGGCGCAAGGTCGCGGGGGCGATCGAATCGATCATCGACTATCCGGAGCTGCGGGTGCTGGAAACCAGGGTCCGGCTGCAGCCGGGCTGGCCGGGTCACAAGTCCGGGCAGTTCGCCTTCGTCCAGTCCGACCGCAGCGAAGGCGCGCATCCCTATACCATCGCCTCCGCCTGGAACGCCGAAGACCCGCAGGTCACCTTCATCACCAAGGCGCTTGGCGACCACACCACGCGGCTGCGCGAACGCCTGCGCACCGGCATGGAGGTGACGGTCGAAGGGCCCTATGGCTGCTTCGATTTCGATGACGACCGGCCGCGTCAGATCTGGATCGGCGCCGGCATCGGCATCACGCCCTTCATCGCGCGCATGAAGCATCTGGCGCGGAATCCATCGGAACGGCCCATCGATCTGTTCCATCCGACCATGGACGTCTCGGAGGTGGCACTCGGCAAGCTCAAGGCGGATGCGGCGGCCGCCCGCGTGCGCCCGCACGTGCTGGTGAGCCCACGCGACGGGCTGCTGACGGCCGAGGATATCCGCAAGGCGGTGCCGGAGTGGCAAACCGCCAGCATCTGGTTCTGCGGGCCGCCGCGCTTCGGCGCCGCCCTGCGCGCCGATTTCCTGGCACGGGGCCTGCCGGCGGCGGCCTTCCATCAGGAACTGTTCGAGATGCGCTAGTCGAGGTCGGCGGCGACGTGGGCGGGCTTCGCCTGCGGGTTGCGGTGCGCCTTCTGCACCGCCAGGATCCAGAAGGTGCGGACGCCGTGATAGGCCGCGGTGGCGATCTGCCAGGCGGAGATCAGGAAGAACGCCTCGCGCCCCAGCCCGAACACGATCCCCAGCAGGAACAGCGGCAGGTTGATGTTGCGCCGGGCGATGAAGCTGCGCACGGTCGCGTCCATTTTTGAGTGCGTGTGGAAGCCGCGCTGGAAGAAGCGCGGATAGATTTTCAGGATCAGCCGGTCCAGCACGTAGAAGACCAGGATGGCGATGGTGGCGTAACCCAGCGGCGAGCCCCAGCCCTCCGTCCCGAGGCCGATGCCATAGGCCCAGGCCACGTACCAGATCGGCGGATGCACCATGTCGAGGCCGTGGTCGAGGAAATTGCCGAGCCGGGAATCGGTGAAGGTCAGGCGCGCCAGCTTGCCGTCAACCGAATCCAGCACGCTCATGCCATAGGCCATGAGGAAGCCGATCGCCCATTGCCCGCTGGCGAAGAACGGCACCGCGCCGAAGGTCAGCGCGATGGAAACCAGCGTCACCAAGTTGGGATGGATGCGCGCCGCCGCCAGCGGCCGGACCATCAGCCACACCAGCGGCGGATAGACATAGCGGGTGAAGAGGTCGGTCGAGCCCTTGTAATTCGACCAGAACAGGAAGCGCTGCACCTTCGCCGCAGCTTCCTGGTCGCCGATGCGGAACAGGTAGAAGGGCAGCGAGCGGCGCAGCTTGCGGATGAAGCCGTCGAAGCTCTGCTGGGTCAACTCGCGCGCGGTTCCGGCCGTCACCAGGCTGCGCGCCAGGCTCGCCAGATCGGCGGCGGCCGGCACCGGCGCGGCGGATTTCAGGAACAGCATGGCGGCGTTCTCGGCGTGGTCCGGCGCGAAGACCGCCAGCGTCGTCTCCGATTTCGCCAGCTGTCCATGCAGGCGCTGATCGGCGAGCGCGGTGCCGTCCAGCACCAGGACGCTGTCGCCGCCGGAATCGGCGAGGGCCGGGTTTAGCCGCTCGTCCAGGCTGCCAGCCCCCTTGGTCCAGGTGATCGGCAATCGCCGCGTCACCTCGGCCGGAATGCCGAGCGCGGCGGGCTCATGGGCGCCCGTGTCGATGACGATCCTGCTCGGCTTCGGGTCCAGGCGCAGCAGGGCCTGCAGATGGCGCTCGGTCACGGTCAGGCCGAAAATCTTCAGCCGCGCGGCGGGCGAGGCCGCGTCGATCCAAACCATCATGGGCGAATGAACTTCAAATCTGGGCTCCGATCTGCGGTCCGGTTGGCGCCGGCCGGCCGGGCGCGTCGAATATCCGGGGATGGGCGGGGCCTATAACACGCGACCTGCGGCCAGACAAGGCGATGGGCGGTCCGCCGTCAGCCCGCCCGGCGCGCCCGCCACAGGGCGCGGATTTCCGCGATGACCCGCCGCTGCGCTTCCCGGGCCGCGGCCTGCGGGCGCCAAGCCAGGTCGACCTGCGCTGGATCGAACCGCCTGGCGATGCCGGACTGGTAGAGCCGCCGGGTGAATTCGAGCGCGTTGCGCCGCGGCCGCGCCCTGCCGGCCAGGGTCAGGCGGTCGTAGAAGCGGTCGAGCGGGTCGGGCGCCAATCCTGCCATGCCGCGCCGCTCGCGCCGCTCGCGCACATAGCGCTTGATGCCGGCGACGAGGCCGGGCTTTTTCGTCCGCCCCAGCCAGGGCAGCTCATAGATCAGGATCGGCTTCTCGAGGGCGGCGGCATCGGCGGTCATGGAGATGCTGTCGCTGGTGACCACGACCTGGTCCGCCTCGGCCAGCAGGGCGAGATAGGGGTTGTCGCCCTCGGCCCGCCAGCGATGCAGGAAATGCGGCGCGGTGACGCTGCGCGCCAGCAGGTCGGGCAGGGACCGCGGCGAGCGCGGACTGGTGGTGATCAGCAGCGACCCGCCCGATCTGGTCGCGAATTGCTGCAGCCCGGCGGCGATCTCGGCGGCGACTAGGTCGTCGAAAGCCATGTGCTGGGTCGGGCCGCCGAGCAGCACGGCGGTCCAGGGCCGCGGCAGGCCAGCCAGGTGCGGCCGCCACCGAACCCGGGCGGCTTCGATCTCGGCCGCGTCCGGCGCCACCAGGGGCAGCGGCAGCTCGCGGACGTTCGGACCCGGGGGCAGGCCGTATTGCGGCGTGGTGATGACGAGGTCGTAGAGCGAGAGCTCGGTGCGCGGGCGGCCCAGCCGGATATTGACCACGGGGTGGCCGGCCTGCGCCGCGATCCAGCGCGAGATCGGCGCCGAACGGAAGCCGATGCCGATGACCATGTCGGGCCAGGGCGCGGCGAGAGAATCGCTGGCACTCCGATCCAGCCCGGCGAGCGAGGCACCGGCCTCGGCCGGCTGGACGTCGTAGTCCGTGTCCCAATGCAGCTGCTTGATCTCGAAGGGCCAGCCCAGCAGGCGCGCCAGGGCCAGGACCTGCGCGTTGTCGCCGCGCCGCTCGCCGAACAGCAGCCATAGGCGGGGCGGCGGCGCCGTTTCTGCGGATTCGGTGATGCTGGTCACTGGCGGGATGCGCTTTCGGCGGGTCTTATCCGGCGGATACCTGTTGCCGGCCTGTTTCCGCCCAAAAACGGACAAAGTCAAAGGGCAAAGTCATCATGTCGCGGCCCGATTCCGGCCCTTGTCATCGAGCCGGGATTGAGAAGCCGCCTGCCATCTGGTCTAGTACCCGCGTGAATGCGCATCACCCCATCTTGCCTGGAGTTTCCGCACCATGACCGCCGTCATGCGTCGTTTCGTGTGCCTGTTCGCCGTCATTCTGGGAATCGCCGCGCCAGGCCTGGCCGCGGCCGATCTGCAGGAGCTCGGCGCCGCCGCTTATGAATATCGCAACCGGCTCTACGGCGTGGCGGCGGCCGAGGGACCGTATGAGGAGGTGCGTGCCGAACTCGATGCGCTGATCGCCGGCGAAGACCACGCCGCGGCGGAGGCCCTGGCCGAGAGCATGGTGCCGGCCGGCTATGACAATTACCAGCTGTGGCGCGACCTGGCGGCGATCAAGACCAGGCTCGGCAAGGGCCTCGACGCCGGCTATGCGGCCTATCTGGCGACCGAGATGGCCTTCGACACGCCGCAGCGGGCCGAGGCGTTCAAGCTGCTCGGCCAGGCGCTGGAAGCGATCAACCGGCCAGGCGACGCGCTCGACGCCTATGACCGCGCGGTGGAGCTGACGCAGGATGCCGATGCGCGCGCCGCGTACAAGCGCCTGAGCCGCGCGGTCCCTTTCCAGGTCGCCACCACCGAGGTCGCGATCGAGGGCGACCGGCCGGATGCCTGCATCGTGTTCGACCGGCGGGTCCTGGGCACGCGCCAGCTCTCCTATGACGATTATGTGCGGGTCGATCCCGATGTGCAGGTCGCATACCGCGCCATCGACCGCCGGCTGTGCCTCGACGGCCTGGAATATGGCCGCTCCTATCAGGTGACCTTGAAGCGCGGCCTGCCGGCCGAGATCGGCGCGCTGCAGGAGGACCGGGTCGTCGACCTCGCCATCGGCGACCGCGCGCCCAGCGTCGGCTTCCCCCGCCAAGCCTATGTGCTGCCGAAGATCGGCTCGACCGGCGTGCCGCTGACCACGGTCAATGTCGATTTCACCCGGCTGAAGCTCTTGCGCATCAACGACCGCAACCTGGTGAATGAGCTCAACCGCGGCAGCTTCCTCACCAATCTCTACAACTGGGACAGCGAGCGCATCGCCGCCGAGACCGGCGAGAAGATCTGGGAAGGCACGATGCCCGTCGAGGGCGAGCGCAACCGCCGGGTCGAGACCTCGGTGCCGGTCGCCGAGATGATCCCGGAGATCAAGCCGGGCGTCTACCTGCTGATGGCGCGGCAAGCGAGCCCCGACGAGGCGCCAGAGCAGGCCAAC
>Ga0268299_1001686_pt1 | contig 34626 bp, 28 predicted proteins | sample NOBtaG_FD_193484 | JGI IMG/M metagenome (GOLD analysis project Ga0268299, IMG submission 193484) | Activated sludge microbial communities from bioreactor in Nijmegen, Gelderland, Netherland - NOB reactor | ecosystem: Engineered > Bioreactor > Aerobic > Activated sludge | place: Netherlands... | reverse complement strand
GAACTTGAGGTTGTGCTTGTGGAGCGGCAACTGGTTGAGCAGGTTGAGCAGGTGCTGGAGGATTGGCTTGTGCGCCAAAGCTTTCTGGTCGATAAATACGTGGAGTTACAAAGAATAACAATTCTTGACTATTACGGTCTAATTGTCGTCTCTTAAATAACTCACCTAAGAATGGAACACGAGCAACACCAGGTGTGCGGGTAGAAACACTAGCCTCTGTGTCTATGTTAATACCACCTAATATAGTAGTTCCACCATCTGGTACAAGAACTAAAGTTTCGGCTCTTTGAGTGCTAATAGATGGTGTACCACCAGTTGTTCTAAGTGATCTATCAACACTGTTGTTTTCCACAACTATACGCATTAAAACGTTACCTTCGTCAGCAATTTGAGGAATAACATTTAGTCTAAGTGCTGCTGTAATAAAAGTTGTGGTAATGGTGTTGTTTACTTCTGTTTGTACAGCTATTTGTGTACCGCTAGTGATATCTGCTGGTGTATTGTTTTGAACTGTAATTCTAGGATTAGAAATAGTTTTAGCAATACCTTTTTGTTCAGAAGCTGTAATTGCAGTTGATAATAGAGAAGTGCCTATAACACCAGTAGTTAAGCTTAAGATAGATGCTCCAGCACCGGCTAATGTGCCATTAGCTACAGGGCCAATAAAACCACCAGAGCCTAAATTATTTCCATTTGCAGTACCAGCACCACCTGCTAGATCTGTTCTAATAGGAGTGTTGATAACTTGTGGAGAAGTTTGGAAAATAGCTCCTAGCCCTTGGATAACTTTTCTTGAACCATCAGGATTAAGAATAGTTTTAGTTTGAGTTGTTGCCAAGGCTAATTGATTACCAATAGTACGTGAAAAACTACGGTTTGCTAATACTACACGAGCTTCTATTTCTACTTGAGGTTCTGGTACATCTAGTTTTCTAATGATGTCTTCTATTTGAGCTACGTTTTGTGGGATATCTGTAACAAGAATTTGGTTAGTACGGAAATCAGCATCTACTTGGCCTACTTTAGATAGGGACTTTAAGATAATACCTATTAATCCTGTAGCACCTATTCCAGCAGTGTTACCACCTTGTGAACCTAAATTGCTACCTACTGCACCACCTTGACCACCACCTAAATTACCAGCAGCACCAGAAATTTGTCCTGTTGAACCTAAGCGAATGTATTTTAAGCGGAAAAACTTAGTTTGTTTAGGTAGGTTATTAATTTTTTCTTCTTCAATTGCTCTTTGTTTAGCTTGTTCTTCAGCCAATGCTGTTAAAGTTGCTACACGAACAATAGCATTTTCTCTTATAGAACTTAATTGATTAGCTTTAAATATGGATTCAACTACTTGGTTCCAAGGAACGTCGTTTACTTTTAGAGTAACGTTAACTTGTCCTACAGATTTATCTAAAATAAAGTTTTCACCATAATTATCAGAGATAAAACGTAGAACATCGTTTATATCTACCCCAGCAATGTCAATACTAATAGGATCTCCTATAAAACCAGGTTCACCAAAACGAATTTTGGGGCCTTGTGGGTCAGTATCATTACTAGTTGAGGTAGGGGTTGTAGTTGTGTTTAAAGAACTAGCAGGACGGGCAGCAGCAGAACGAGAAATACCAGGGCGTATACTGGGGCCTTTTACACTAGGCAAGTTAGCAGAGGAACGACCTTCACCTTCTTTACTTGCTTTTGTAGAGTTATTTTTCTCTTCTCTACCAGCAGAAAGACCCGTTGTATCTGGAGGAGCTACTGGAGGAGCGATAACTTCTTTTGCCACAGACTTTTTAGCTACCGTAGATTTAGTATTTTCTTTAGCAATTTGAGGTTGAAAATCTGTAAAGTATATTGCCAAACCATTATTTAGAGCTTGAACTTGATAGGAACACTTTTCTTTTATGTCAAAAACAATACGTAAATCATTAGTAGATTGAGTTCCAACACGAATATTGGTAATTTTATCTGAACTAGTATTAATATCTTTTTTAATTGCATTAACCGCGCCAGAAATATCTAGCACTACACGTTCAGGTGAATGTAGTGTAAATACTTTATAGCTAAGTTGGCCGTCAGCTTGAATAATTGCAGCTACACGTCCGTTTTCGGTTTTTGTAGTAATGCTGTTAATTGTAGTTAAAGAAACCGCGCTTTTGGCCTTCGTTTCATATGCAAAGGTGCCATTAAGCGTACCCATAAAAAGAAGCATTGCGAGTACTACGGCTACTCTAACTCGGTAATCCCTAGGCATAAGAATACCTCCTCCTCAAATGTTTTTCTGATAGTTTAAAAAGAAAATTTAGTATAAAAGACCCTACTATTTTCCTCTAGTAAAGGGAATAGATTGTATTTCTGATTTTTTCTTACCATTAATAAAAACTGTTATTACTTCTACTTCAATTTTATCTTTAGTAATACTTTTTATTTGACCGTTCCAAAACTTATCACCAACCATTGCAAAAATAGTTGTACTAGATGTAATGCTAGGTTTAAGGAAAACTCCTTGACCTTCTGCCTTTTGATAAATACCTAATACTTTAACTTCATCAACTAGGTATTTTTCTGTTGCTAATGGACTAGGCTGCATTTTGTTGTTTGCTTCTAATCGACGAGCTTTCCAAGCAGCATCTCTTTCTTCAAAACTAGGTAAAGTAACAGCAACATTAACACTAGGTTCGGTAATAACTCTATCGTTATCTTTTACTATTACCCGTTTTTCATCTAAGAAAGGATCCTTTTTGGCTTCACGATAATTGGCAGAAACTTTATCTACAAATGGGCCATCACTTGGGTCTTGGGCCGCTTCTACAAGAGTTATTTTAGAGTTAATAAATGAAAAACTTAACACTAAGACTAAAGCAAAAGTTGATAGGTAAAATTTTCTTGCCATTTTATCTTCTCCTTTTATTTACCTCTAGTGAAAGCTCGAAACTCGGTTTTAGTCTCAATCTTTTCTACTTTTGTATTACTAAGTTTAGTTCTAATCTCAAACTCAACTTTATCTTTTTCAATTCTAGTAATTTTACCATTCCAAAATTCTTGTCCTACACCAGCAAAGATCATTGTGCTAGCTGTAGCACTTGGTTTAAGGAAAACTCCTTGACCATCAGGTTTTCGGTAAATTCCTAGAATCTTAACTTCATCAACTAGATATTTTTCTGATGCTTGTGGCTCAGGTCTGCCACCTTCACGGGCTTGTTGGCGTTTTTGTTTCCAAGCAGCATCCCGCTCTTCAAAACTAGGTGGAGGAACAGGAGCAAAAACTAGCGGAGTGTTACGAGTTACAGTTTCTACTTCTTTTTTAGGAAACAACTTTTCATCATAAAATGGTCTACCTTTAGGCTCACGGTAAGTAGTAGAAATAGTGGACTCCTCAGGCCCGGTTCTTACAGGCGGTGTAGTTTGCCCTGGAACTGTTTGGGGCGTTTGAGCAAAACTATAAGATATTGCTGATAAGGAAATACTTAATGCTAACCCAATTAGAACATATCGATTTATCTTCCATGTTAACATTGTTATTTAACGCCTCCCTTATCATCTTTTTTAGCATCCTTACTTTCTTCACCTTCAGATACATTACTAATGTCTTGTTCACTAGCTACATAAGCTGTTACAGTAAAACTAGCATCAATATCATGAGTATTGCTTTGGGGGTTTGCTTTCTTTATTTCTACATCAGAAACACTAACAATTCTTCTGTAAGTAGCAATTTGTTGAAAGAATCTTCCTAAGTTGTTGTAAAGTCCTGTTACTTGGATATTTATGGGTTTTTCTTTGTAAAATTCTTTCTTTAGTTGATCTTTAGGGGTAAAAATTTTTAAGTTTAACTTTTGTTCAATGGTTTGTTGTTGAATATTCTCTAATATTCTGGAAAGCTCAACATCTTCAGGTAAAAGTTCTTTAAGATTTTGTAATTCACCTTGAAGATCATCATAAGTTTTTTGATAGGATTTTAAGTTATCTCTTACAATTGCACCTTTACGGTTATCTTCTCTTAATTTGTCTAATTCTTCTTGCTTCTTTCTGGTTTCTTCAATTTTATCAGCAAAGAGGAAATTTGAACCAGCATAGGCAATAACCACACCTATTATGATTATCCCTATAAATTGAACAAACCAAGGAATTCCAGCTAAAAAATTAGCACCACCGCCTTTTACTGCTGTGTCTGCCATAAAATTTCTCCTTTACTGAATACTTGCCGTTTGCCCATCGGTTGGTTTTGGTGTTGCTACAGGAGGATTATAAACACAACGAATGGTAAATTTAGTTAATGGTTCTGTAGTTGTTGCAGTAATTGGAAGCTGCTCTGTTTGTACTTCAACCCCAGTGAAAAGCCCATTAGAAAACTCTAAATCCTTAGCAAAGCTGGTAATTAATGCTTCTGTTGCAGTATTACCAGCTATTGTCATAGCAGTACCACGTTGAGTAATTGTATCTAGATTTACTCCTAATGGAATACGCTCATTTATATTTGACAAAACTGCTACAGGGCCACGTTGTTCAGCACGAAGTTGTTTAATTACTTTGACCCGATTTTGTACTAATACAATTTGCTTTTGTAATTTATCGGCATCTTCCTTTAGTTTAGCTAATTCTGCGGCAACTTTTTGTTCATTAGCTAGATTCTCTTTGACACGTTTGTTTTCTAAATCTGTGGTGTACCAAACGTAACTAATCCAAGCTAGTACCCCTAGAGCGACTACAACAATCATTGCAATAAGTTGACCAGTTTGCGCACTAATTGGACTAGATTTTGAAGACCCTGAATCTGGTGTAGCTTGCTGTAATAAATTTATCTTTGGCATAACTAATCTCCACTTCTGAGAGCTAAACCAATGGCAACTGCCATATTAGGGGAAAGCTCACGAATATAGCCTTCATCAAAATTTTTAGAGTTATATTTAATTGTTCTAAATGAATCAAATTTTTCTACAGGCACTCCAAAGCGTTCTGCTAAGTAGGCTGTTAGACCTGGCACTTTAGAACTACCTCCAGAAACCAACATCCGATCAACTTTACTTGAATCTGACATTGAACTTGTTGCACGGAAAAAGTCTAAAGTTTTTTGTACTTCTAAAGCTAAAATTTCTGATACAGATTGAATTAAAGGTTGTGCATCTTCTGGCTTAACTCCAGATTCAGTTGGCATACCTTTTTTAAGGTTTTCTGCTTCATCAAAAGTTAAATTTAGCTCTTTTTGTAATAAATCAGTGTACTGATTACCACCTACAGAAATATCACGAGTAAAGATTGATTGTGAGCCTCGAACAACATTAATATTCATTACACTAGCCCCAATATCTAGTAGTGCTACTGTAGTTGTAGGTTGTGGTTTATAGTTAATATCATAGGCAGCTTGTACTGCAAAAGAATCAACATCCACAAAATGAAGTTGTTTACCAGCTTGATTAATTACCTGAGTATATTGAGCAATCTTATCTTTTTTACAAGCTACTAACAAAACGTCCATACCATTGCCAGAAGCATCATTGCCCAAAATTTCATAGCTTAAATTAACTTCATCTAAAGCAAATGGAATGTATTGTTCTGCTTCCCAATGTATTTGTTCGCCAAGCTCTTCAGGACTCATTATTGGGAGATTAATTTTCTTTACAATTACAGAGTGACCAGAAACAGAAGTCCCAACTAAATTAGTTTTAATATTTTGTTCTTGAAATATTCGGTTAATTACATCAGAAACATGATTTAGATCAATAATATGTCCGTCTACAATAGTATCAGATAATAGTTGCACATGACCAATACTTACTAATTCATAATTGCCACGAGACCCTTTTAACTCTACAGCTTTTACTGCACTTGAACCTATGTCTAATCCTATTACACTCTTTTTTTTGCCAAAGTCAAACCAGCCCATAATATATCCTCACTACTTAGCACTAGAGTTTTTGCTTCTAAAAAACACATTAAACTATTGTTAATACAAAGTTTATAAGAAAATCTTAAATTATTATCTAATTTTGATTAATCACTAGTTTAGAAAAAGACACCTTAGTTTTTGTCCTTCAAAATCAAAAATTAAGTTTTAGCGATTAATTATTTAATGGCAACCTTTTGATAACTTTTGAAAGTTGTTATCGGCAAAAGATTTAGGTCGCCACTAAGGTTAACTATTACCTTTGCTGGCGGCCCGGCGGACATAGATCAAAAAAATCTTTAGTCCCGTAGCTCTGCGTCTTTCAGTTTCCTGAAATTTGCTCTGAGCAGTAAAGGTTCCTACTCCAAGTTTTTGATAGAATTATCACTCTTATACTTTGGAGTCAACTGTTTTTTTCCAACACTAACAACAAGATAAAACTATACTTTAACTAAAAAATGCTAAATAAACTATAGTAACGAGTTACTTGATAATTTAACTTAACAAGGGCTTTGTTAATAAAAGATTTTTACCTGAAAAATATTTCTTATTTTAAACTTCTTTATTTAGACTTTCCAATAGATTTTTCAATTTATTTGCTAGTCTGACAAAGAATTAATCAGTTTTTCTGTAAGTATCTGGGGCATTAGGCTTTAGTAAAACACTTTTAGCCGGTATTCCAACATTAACATGGTAAGGCTTAACATCTCTTGTAGCTAGTCCCATTGCTCCTACCATACCATTTTCACCAACGGTTATACCTGCTAAAACCGTTGAATGATAAGTCAGTCTTACATTGTCGTGTATTATTGTTGGTTTGCAAGATACATCATGAATATCTATTACACTGTGAGAATGTGAATAAAGATTAGCATAGTCAGAAATGCTGACATTATTACCTATTATTATTTCTCCCCGATCGTCTAGTAGCACATTTCTATGAATTACTACATTATCGCCAATTGATAAATTATAACCAAAGCTCCACTCAACAAAGTGAAAACACTTAAAGTTTTTACCTACTTTGTGAAATATATAAGGAGCTAACATTCGGCGAAACTTAAATGCTAAAAGCAGGTTTCCACCTAATGGAGAGCGATCAAACATTTGCCATAACCAGATCAAAGGTTTACGAGATTGGTATCTATCAATATCAATATCAGAATAATATTCTGGCTCCATTGTAACGTTACGCGGATCAAAAGATGCCATTACAGCACGGGCAGCTATAGGATATTTATGGTTATAAAGGTTTTTAACATTTGCCCTTTGACCAAAATACATTTCATACAATGTATCACGTACAACATCATTACGATCTAAACTAGCATCATTAATTTTTTCTTCTAAACGTGCTAAAAAATCGTCAAAAATGGTTTCTGCGGTTTCAGTTGCTTGCAGACTTCTATATGACATGAAGATAGATGGCCTTTCTCGTTAAACTGAAAATACTTTGAAATAACTAATTTTGGATTAGATTTTTGTTAGGAAAGCTTAAGTATACAAATAATAATATGACTAAATGGTTGATTAAACCAAGCTAAAGAGCCAGAAAAACTTAACTTTTCTGATATTTCGTTAATAAAGCCACACTTTTAAGCAAATTCTTATAGAAAAATAAGTTAATTTACCTAGATTATTTAGCTTATAACAGTTGTCTTTTTAGCTCTGCTAAATGACGTAAGGCTTCTTCAGGAGATATCTGTTCTAAAGGTAGCTCTCTAAGAATTTGTAAAACGCTTTCATTAGCTAAATCAAAAAGACTTGGTTGTTGTTTCCAGTTATTACCGCGTGAGGGAAGGTGTCTAGCAAGTTTTGGTTTACCAGTTACATCCAGTTCATTAGCTTCTAAATTACCTAAAATCTCCCTAGCTCTTTCAATTACTTGTGTAGGAAGCCCTGCAATTCTAGCTACTTCTATGCCATAAGATTTACTAGTGGATCCTTCAATCAAGCGGCGTAAAAAGACAATTTGCCCACCTTGTTCTTTTAATGCCATTTGGAAATTACGTACACCAGGCAGCAGTTTAGCAAGCTCTGTCATTTCATGATAATGTGTGGCAAAAATGGTTTTTGCTGCGTGTTTAGCATTATCATGTAGATACTCAGCAATTGCCCAAGCTAATGAAAGACCATCAAAAGTTGCTGTTCCTCGTCCAATTTCGTCTAGTAAAATTAAGCTTCGTGGAGTTGCAGTATTAAGAATATACGCAGTTTCTGTCATCTCAACCATAAAAGTTGATCTTCCTCGTGCTAGATTGTCAGATGCTCCAACTCTAGTAAAGACGCGATCAACAATTGCAAGTTGTGCTTCTGTTGCAGGGACAAAACAGCCTATTTGAGCCATAATTGAAATTAATGCTGTTTGACGTAAATAAACTGATTTGCCTCCCATATTGGGCCCAGTAATTATTAATAATCTATGAGTAGTATTATTAATATATAAATCATTAGGAATAAAACGTTCTCCTTGAGTTTCTACAACAGGATGACGACTATCTTTAAGAATAATTTCATCGGCTTCATTTAAGGTTGGACGACAATAATTTTTCTTAGCTGCAACTTCAGCAAAATTAAATAACACATCGATTATCGCTAAAATATGGGCTGTACGTTGGATTCTGGTTGTTTGACTAGCGATTTGTTGGCGTAGTTGTTGAAAAAGATCTTGCTCAATTCTAAGTATTTCTTCTTCTGCACCTAAAACTTTTGTTTCTAACTCTTTTAATTCTGGGGTTGTAAAGCGTTCAGCATTAACAAGGGTTTGTTTTCTTTCATATTCAGCAGGAACAAGCTTGAGGTTAGTTTTACTTACTTCAATAAAATAGCCAAATACATTATTAAATCTTACTTTTAAAGAACTTATTCCTATACGTTCACGCTCACGTATTTCTATTGCAGCAATAAAACTTTGAGCATTTTGTCTAATTGAGCGAAGTTCATCTAATTCTTTATGATAGCCTTCTCTAAAGACTCCTCCATCGCTTAAATTAGCAGGAGGCTCATCTGTAATAGCTTCTTTAATTAAATTGCTAATATCACTTAATTCATCTAAATCTTCACGTAAAACTTCTAGCAGGGAACTAGTAGCTTGTTCAAGTAAGAGTTTGACCTCAGGAATTATTTCTAAGCTACTTTTTAAGGAAAGTAAATCTCTAGGGTTAGCAGTACCAAGAGAAATACGGCCTAATAGTCTTTCTAAATCTTGAATTTTGCCAAGTTGCTGACGGACTCGATCTCTCATTATTGTATTACGGCGCACTTCAGCAACTGCATCCAAACGGGTATTAAGCTCACCTAGTTTAATTGATGGTCTAAGCAACCATTGTTTAAGAAGCCTTGCTCCCATACTGGTTTCAGTTTGATCTAGTACTCCTAATAAAGTATTGCTTTTTGAGCCTTCAATTGCTGCAACAAGTTCAAGATTACGGATTGTTGCACCATCTAAAATCATATAATCGGCTGGCTCAAAATAAGCAATATTATTAATATGTGCAGCAGCTTCTTTTTGGGTATCTCTTACATAATTTAGTATTGCTCCTGACGCGCTGATAGCAACAGATTTTTTTTCTAGTCCAAATCCATCTAGTGATGCAACCTTAAAATGGCTGCAAAGCAGTTCACGACTCCGATCATATTCAAATTGCCAATCTTCTAGTCCTGTTATTACTGCTCCAGCAAAAATTGTAGGAGTGTTTTGACTACTATTTGTTGTTCCAAAAAGGGAAGACAAACTTTGAGGATAAATAATTTCTTTAGGTGAAAAACTTTCAATTTCTTCTACTAAACGTGACCATGAGTTTTCTCCACTTGTTTGTGTAGTGATAAATTCTCCTGTTGAAACATCCACAAATGCTACTGCTAAAGTGTCTTTATTACCTGTAATTGCAGCTAAATAACAGTTCTCTTTGCTTTCTAGCAACTGTGAATCAACAGTTGTTCCAGGAGTAATAATACGAACAACATCACGTTTAACTAACTTTATACCTTTACTAGCTGTTTCCAACTGATCACAAATTGCTACTCTATAGCCTTTACGTACTAATTTTGAGATATAATTGCTAGCTGAATGATAAGGTACACCACACATTGGAACAGGTGTTCCACGTTCTTTATTACGAGCAGTTAGGGTAATTTCAAGCTCTCTTGCTCCAATGATTGCATCTTCATAAAACATTTCATAAAAATCACCTAAACGAAAAAATAGTAATGTTCCTGGGTGTTGGTGCTTAATCTCATTATATTGCTTAAGCATTGGAGTTGTATTTTCCATTCCTGCAAGCCTACCTTATGTAAGTATTAATATTAATAAGTGGAAAAATAAAATTTAATTTAAGAATTGAGAATATAGACTGAAATAATAGGATTTTGTAGTAATTGAGGCGGGAGAAAGAAATAGCAAACCAAGAGAGCCAGGATAAAACATTATAGTAAATAATAATTTATCTTAGCTTTCTTGAGTTATAAGCTAAAATCTTACTTAATGGAAGATACATTACTAAATCTTAGTGATACTAATATCATCCATATTTTCTTTTGGTTTAGTTAAAAACCATCCTCCACCACATACCATTGCAAGAACAAGGCATGCTAATGAACCTATTAAATAACTAAATCCAGCATCTACACCAAATTTGGTATATCTGGAAAACAAGAAAAGTGCGCCAACTAACAAAACAACGGCTCCAACAAGTAAAGCAGGTCTCATGGTAATAACCTCTTAATTAAATTTTTAACAATGGTTACTTGCATTCACCTGGCACTTACCAGGCACTATAATTTTTGAGTATTTAATTAGCAACTGCCCTAGTTAGCAACAACTAGAAATTTTGATTTTTGACTTGAAAGTTTTTTGCGGTAAATCACCTAGATTATTGCACAACTTTTTTTTTAATAGAAGATTTTTTTATCAACACCTGGAATCATTGCTTTAATTCAAGCATTTTCCCAAAAGTTTCTTCATCAACAATAGCAACTCCTAAACTTTGAGCGCGATCTAGTTTTGAGCCTGCTTCAAGCCCTGCTACAACAAAATCTGTTTTTTTGCTAACAGAGCTATTTACACGTCCACCGCGTTCTTCAATTAATTTTTGCGCTTGTTCACGAGTAAAATTAACTAATTTTCCTGTTAAGACAAACTGTTTTCCAGTAAAAATTTTTGCTACTGTGCTAGAACCTGATTGTTGAAAATTGACATCCACACTACGTAGTTTTTCAATTAGTTTTCTATTACTTTCTAAGTTAAACCAATTATAGATTGCCATAGCAACAACATTGCCAATCTCAAAAATATTAGTTAATTCTTCTTTAGTTGCAACCATTAATTGATCTAATGTGCCAAAATGATTTGCCAGCACTTTAGCTTTACGCTCACCAACATGACGAATACCAAGACCAGTAAGTAATTGAGCTAGATCACGTTTTTTGCTTTGTTCTAGCTGATTTAATAAGTTTTGGGCTGATTTTTTTCCCATTCTTTCTAGTTTTAGCAAATCTTCTAGTTTTAGGTAGTAAAGATCTGCCAGGTCGGAAACAAGTTTGTTGTCCACTAATTGTTCTGCAAGCCTATCGCCTAGTTCCTCAATTTGCATTGCATCACGAGAAGAAAAATGTAGCAGGGCTTCTTTAAGTTTTGCTAAACAATTGTCATTTGTGCAACGAATTACTGCTTCGCCTGCTAAACGAATTACTTCACCACCACAAACAGGGCAGGAATTTGGCATAACAAAATCTTGGAGTTGCTCACTAATTTCTTTTCTTTTTTCTATAAGAACTTTTACAACTTTTGGGATAATCTCGCCGCATTTTTCTACCATCACCCAATCGCCTATTTTTAGGTCTAAACGCTTGATTTCATCCTCATTATGAAGTGAAGCACGAGCAACCGTAGTTCCTGCTAAAAGAACAGGGGTTAATTCTGCAACAGGAGTTAGCGCACCTGTACGGCCAACTTGTATTGTAATTGCATTTACTCTGGTTTGTGCTTGGCGTGGAGGATACTTAAAAGCTACGGCCCAACGAGGGGATTTTGTTGTGCTTCCAAAATCTTCTTGTAAGTCAATTTGGTTAATTTTTACTACTACACCATCAGTTTCATAATCAAGTGAGTTGCGTTTTTCGTCCCATTCCCGACAAAATGCTATTACATCATCAATTGATTCACATAAACGGCTATGCTCATTAACCTTAAAACCTGCCCCGCGAAGCCATTCAAGCGCGTTCCAGTGAGTTTGAAAAGGTTTATTTCCATCAAAATAAAGGTCATAAGCAAAACAATCTAGTTTTCTTGCTGCAACTGCTTGAGGGTCAAGAAGTTTCATCGTCCCAGAAGCAAGATTACGCGGGTTAGCATAACGAGAAAGCCCTTTTTCTTGCTGTTCTTCATTTATTCTTTCAAACATTTTATTGGATAAATAAACTTCACCTCTAACTTCTATTTCTGTTATACCTTGGGGCCAAAGTTCGCTATTTTCTGAAGACTCAGAAGCCGCATCAAGTAAAGGTAAGTCACTGTTGGATAGCAAGTTAGAGGAAGTTTTTTGAAAAGAAAAAGGAAAAAAAGGGTTTTCAGGAAGTCTTAAAGGAATTGCTCTAATTGTGCGGACATTTTCTGTAACATTGTCTCCTACTTCACCATCTCCACGAGTTACACCACGAACTAAAACCGAAGTTTCATACATTGCAGAAATACTTAAACCATCAATTTTTAGTTCAGCAACAAAGTTATAAGCACGTCCAGCCGCAAGTTTTTCACAACGCTTATGCCAGTCTAATAAATCGTCTTCTGAGTAAGTGTTATCAAGCGATAACATTTGCCGTCTAAATTTATAAGGCTCAAAACCTGAAACAGGACGACCTCCAACACGTTGAGAAGGGCTATCAGGTGTAAGTAGTTCTGGATGAGCATCTTCTAGCTGACGAAGGCGAAATAGCAATTGGTCATATTCATAATCGGAAATCTCTGGCGAACTTAAAACATAATATCTTTCATTATGATAATTTATTTCTTTACGTAATTTTTCTATTTCTGCTTTAACGTCAGCTTGGGCCATACTTAAAACTCCTAGTTTTTATTTTTCTTTTTTTCTTCTTTGATGGGGACAAGTTCTTGGGCGCGAGCAGCAACCAAACCTTCATCAGTAACTAAGAATAGATTCTCTGCTTCTAAAGTAGGTGCAGCAATAATTACATTAGTATTATCTATTTTGTATTGTCCTAGAGGTTTTCCATTAGTAGCTAGAAGGAAAATTTTATCGCTACCAAGAGGAGTAACCAACATTTGTTGATTGTTGAGAATTGGATCAAATGTTAAACGGCCAGTTAAGCGGACTTTCCAAGCTGTATCACCGTTTTTAGCATTAAAGCCATAAACAAAATTATCAAAACAACTTACTATTAACAACTTATCTGTTAGTTGAGGTGCAGTTTCTACAGCAGCACCAACGCGAACTTGCCAAAGTAATTTTCCTGTATCACGCTCTAAAGCATAAATGTTGCCCAGGCTATCACCAAAAAAGACTTGGTTTTCATTAACTGTTGCTGTTCCACGTAAAGCACTTTGAGCTTGAAAACGCCAAAAAACTTCGCCTGTTTCGCTTGATAAAGAGTGCATTAAACCTGCTTCAGTGCCAATAAATATTTCATCATCTGCAAATAAAGGCTTAGCCTTCGCTAAAGAACCTAAGTCAACTTGCCAATTAGTATTTCCTGATATATCTAGCGAGTAAAATTTGTTGTCTTCGCTTGCAGCATAAATTGTTTGTTCTTCTAGCACTAAAGGGTTAGAAAAAGCTTGAGGAAAATTTTTTGTCCAAGCTGTTAGACCAGTCCGCTTATTAATAACTCTTAAAATTCCTTCATTACTATCAGAAGAGTTTGGACGAGAGGAAATATAAATATTTTCTTCAGTGGCAATTAGCGGAGAAACAATTTTTCCTCCTGGTTGAGTTTCCCAACGAAGTTGACCGCTACTTGCTTCTAGCGATACTATCCGCCCATCATCCAAAGGTAAATAAACGCTTTCTGGTTCTACTAAAACAGGTAACTTGGTAGTATTACGGCTAGCAAATTGCCATTGAAAAACAAATGCTGGTGGTAAAGTTTCTAGCTTGGTAAAAATCTCTTTTTTAAGTTTTTCCTTTTTTTGACGGTTTCTAAAATTTTCTCTATCTCTTCTTCGTCTGCCTTGTCCAAAAATGTCAATATTGAACAAAAATAGAAAAACTAATAATAGACAAAGCATTTTAGAATATTTTGAAGTCGCTAAATTTTGCATAACTTAATTTCCTACTAAAGTTTGGCAATAAAGCCCTAGCTCTATTTGCAGCTATTAAGTTGATCCTCATATAATATTGGTTTCTTTTTTATTGTATTTTTATTACTGAGAGACAACTTTTGTGACTAATAAATCCGATATTATTTTGATTCTTGACTTTGGTTCGCAGTACACTCAACTAATTGCCCGACGAGTTAGAGAGTTAAATGTTTACTGCGAAATCATACCTTTTAACACGCCAATAGAGAAAATTAAAGCAAAAAATCCTAAAGGAATAGTCCTTTCAGGTGGCCCGGCTTCGGTCTATGAAAAAGATGCTCCTCATTGTGATGCTCAAGTATTAAAACTAGATATTCCTATATTAGGGATTTGCTATGGATTTCAATTACTAGCTTTCTTTCTTGGCGGCAAGGTAGAAGCCTCTAAACAAAGGGAATACGGCGCAGCAGAGATTATTGTTAACGAAACCGACACTAAACTTTTTGCTAATTTACCTAATCGTTTACAAGTTTGGATGAGTCATGGAGATTACGTTAGTCAACTTCCTAGCGGGTTTAGAGCTATAGCACAGACAGAAAACGCGCTTGGTGCTGCTATAAACTTAGAAAATAACTACTATGCCTTACAATTTCATCCTGAAGTAGTTCATACTCCAGAAGGAAAACAAATCTTAAGTAATTTTTTAGATATTTGTCATTGTCATAGAGATTGGACAATGAATGCTTTTATTGATGAAACTGTTGCTGAAATCAAAGCTCAAGTAGGCGATAGACATGTAATTTGTGGGCTTTCTGGTGGGGTTGATTCTTCTGTAGCAGCAGCTTTAGTTGATCGTGCAATTGGCGCACAGTTAACATGTTTATTTATTGATAATGGGCTACTTAGAAAAAATGAATTTACCGAAGTTCTAAACCTTTATAAAGAAAATGTTCACTTAAATGTTATTGGAGTGGCTGCTGGAGAAAGATTTCTTTCACAACTAGAAGGTATAATTGACCCTGAATTAAAACGTAAGCGTATAGGAAATGAATTTATTGAAGTTTTCCAGTCAGAAGCTAAAAAGCTAGGAACAATAGATTTTCTTGTTCAAGGCACACTTTACCCAGATGTTATTGAATCTGTATCGGTTAAAGGCCCATCGGCAGTAATTAAATCTCATCATAATGTTGGCGGATTGCCAGAAAAAATGTTATTAAAGCTAATTGAACCACTAAGAGAATTATTTAAGGATGAAGTTAGGCAATTAGGCCGTGAACTAGGGCTTCCAGACGAAATCATTAACCGTCAACCTTTTCCCGGCCCTGGTTTAGCTGTTCGTATCTTAGGCGAAGTTACAGCAGATCGAGTTACTACGCTACAATCAGCAGATACTATTGTGATGGAAGAAATCCGACGGGCAAACCTTTATGATGAGATTTGGCAAGCTTTTGCCGTGTTGCTACCTATTCAAAGTGTAGGCGTAATGGGTGATAGTCGTACTTATGAAAATGCTATTGCTATTCGTGCCGTACATAGCCAAGATGGAATGACGGCTGATTGGGTAAGAATGCCTTATGATGTTCTACATCGTATTTCTAGTAGAATCATTTCAGAAGTAAAAGGTATAAATCGAGTGGTTTATGATATTTCCTCTAAACCCCCTAGTACAATTGAATGGGAGTAAATATTTTATACACTTGCAAATTGAGCAATAAGAGTTTTAATGCTATTATTCTTTGATCTTTAAGTAACATAACCACATTCAAACCTTTAGCATAAAAAGAATTATATTAAGGAGTATTTATGACTCTTATTGCTGATACTAAGGCAAAAAAATATTTAATTAAAAGTTTTGCGATTTTATTAATATTATTTTTAGGTTTTTGGTCGTCAAATCGAGAAACTACACCAAAAGTTTCTGCCAATGATCAACCAAGTGCTGTTTATAGTTTTGAAAGCCCACAAATTCATCCATTAGCTATTACCCCTGATGGAACACGTCTTTTAGCCGTCAATAGCCCAGATCATAGACTTAGTGTTTTTGATATTACTGGCAATAGTCCTAGATTGCTTGCTGAAATTCCTGTTGGCCTAGAACCTGTAAGCGTTGCTGCAAGAAATAATAATGAAGCTTGGGTAGTTAATTGGCTGTCTGATAATGTTAGCGTTGTAGATTTATCTACAGGTAATGTTATTAGAACAATTGCTGTAGGAGATGAGCCAACAGATATTATTTTTGCTGGCGGAGCAAATGAAAAAGCTTTTGTTTGTGTTTCTGGAACTAGACAAATAAAAGTTTTCCAACCCAATAGCGATCAACTTTTACAAACTATTGAAATTCAAGGTAAACAACCTCGCTCGCTCGCTCGTGATAGTAAAGGCGAAAATGTTTTTGTTTCTGTTTTTGAATCAGGTAATCAAACCACCATTATTTCAGCAGAGTTTGTTCAAGAATCTGGTGGACTTCCAGCCCCCAATCCAGCTATGTCTTCTAGTTTGCCTCCATTTCCACAAACTGGAATTATTGTTAAGAAAAAAGGTAAAAAGAAGTGGGCTGATGAAACAGGAAGCACCAAATGGACAAAGTTTGTCCCTTTTACTTTAGCTGATAATGATGTTTTTATTATTGATGCTACTAGCGATAAACCAAGTGTCAAAACTTCTGTAACAGGTGTTGGAACTCATATCGGAAATAGCGTTTTTGACCAAAAATCTAATAAATTACTTGTTATTAATACTGATTCTGATAATGTTGTACGCTTTGAGCCTAAAGTTAAAGGCCGCTTTATAAAAACTCAGGTAGCAGTAATTGATGTTTCTAGTAAAAATCCTGCTGTCAAAAATGTAAATCTCAACCCACACATTGATTTAACAAAAGAAGAAAGCAGCGCAGAAGATAAAGCTAAAAGTTTAGCTATGCCAACTGATATTGTCCAAGATAGTAGTGGGCGATTTTATGTAGCTTCTACAGGTTCGGCTAAAGTCGGAATTTTAGATAGCAATGGAAATATTCAAAGCCGCGTTAGTGTTGGCGAAGGCCCAACAGGACTAGCAATAGATGGGGCACGCAGTCAGCTTTATGTCTTAAACCGATTTGATCAAACAATTAGCGTTATAAATACTTCATCTCAACAAGAAAAAGAACGAGTCGCAATTGGTTATAACCCTGAGCCAAGTTTTGTACGTGAAGGCCGTCAATTCCTTTATGGTACAGAGTTTTCATCACATGGAGATATTTCTTGTGCAAGTTGTCATCGTAATGGTCATAATGATGGACTAGCTTGGGATTTAGGCGATCCTACAGGGAAAATTGATGTTGTAAGAAGTCGCTCATTTTTAGGTGGAGGGTCTTTTACTTTTAATCTACATCCAATGAAAGGGCCGATGGTGACACAATCATTGCGGGGAATTGTTGGGACTGAACCGCTTCATTGGCGTGGAGATAAGGAAAAACTTAAAAACTTTGATGGAGCATTTACATCTTTATTAGGTGGAAAACGTAAGCCAACAGAAGCGGAAATGGAAAAATTTGAGGCCTTTATTAAAACTCTAACTTTTCCTCCTAACCCCCTGCAAAACTTAGACCGTACTTATCCTAGTCCATCAAGCGGCCCAAATCCTGCTCGTGGAGAAAGAATTTTTGTTAATGATCGAACTGATCGCGGCGCGTTAACTTGTAATTTCTGCCATACAACTGTTCCATTTGGAACAGGAACAAATGGTTTAATTATTCCTGGTCAAGTGCTGCTTATGTCTAATGGTAGACCTGAACCTCAACCAATGAAAATTCCTCAACTGCGTGGAATGTATCAAAAAACAGGTTATTTAAGAGAAGCTGGTAAACAACTCTCAGGCTATGGTTTTGCTCATGATGGTGTGTTTGATACTTTATTTAATTTTCTTAAAACAGTTAATTTTACCTTTAGAAATGATCAAGAACGCCGAGATGTTGAAGCTTATGTTTTAGCACTAGATACAGGCATTGCTCCTAGCGTTGGATTTCAAGTTACGGTTAATGATGCTACTAAATCTGCTACTGCAACTACAGCAAACATTATGTTGTTAATGTCTCAAGCTGAGAAAAAGAATGTTGAATTAGTTGTAAAAGGGATTTATCAAACTCAAATACGGGGATTCTTTTATATTGGTGGCGGAATGTTCCAAACTGATAAAAATGGTGAAGCACCAGTGTCTTGGCAAACTTTAGTCCAAGCAGTAACTAAAGGTAATGAGCTAACATTTACCGGCGTACCTGTAGGAAATGGACGACGTATTGGGATAGATCACAATGATAATAGTATTTTGGATATGGACGAATAGCCAATATAAAATTTAGCTAATAATTTATTTACGATAAAATAGGTAGGATTTATCCTGCCTATTTTTTCATCAGCTATTACTGCTAAACTAATAACAATTAAGGAGAGCAATTAAGTTAATGCTAGAAAAAATGATTAGAATCTTTCAAGATAATCAAAAATTTTTGCCCATAATACCATTTTTTTTAGCAATTTGTTGTTTTATAAACACTTTAGGGTATGATTTTGTTTACGATGATATTTCTACGATAGTTAGAGCTAGTCCTGTTTTAGAGAATTGGAGTTTGGCAAACCTAAAGCTTATGTTTAGCTCTGATATGTGGGTCTTTTTAACTTCTCATCTTAGTCCAGAAGAGAAGAAAACAATGCTTTATTATCGACCAGTTTATGTTTTAGCATTAAAGCTAGGTTATATGTTTGCAGGGAAAACCCCATGGAAATGGCATCTTATTTGTGTTTTATTTCATTCTATTATTAGTGTAGTTGTTTATCAGCTTATAAATATTTCATTACAAAAAACAAAAATACTTAGTGATAGAATTCAAATAAGCAGATTCTCATTAATCGCCTCAGTAGTTTTCACTATTCATCCAGCACAATCTGAATCGGTTGCATGGATTACTGCTCTAGTAAATTCTCTAGTTGCAATTAAAATCTTTATTTCTTTACTTGCTTATTTATACGCACGTGATTTGCCTATAAAGAGTAAAGGTTTTATTTTCTGGTTATGCTTAAGTTTATTATTCTTTTTTCTTGCTTTACTTGTTAAGGAAGTTGCAGTAATTATACCAGTAATTATATTATTTTACGAACTACTATTATTTAAAAACAAATTATTTTGGAACAAAGAGTTATTTCCTGTGATTATCTCAGGAGTAGGTTTTTTTATAACAACACTTTTTTATATTTTTTTACGGTTTTTATTTGTTAGTGGAAAAAATCTTAGACTTGCTAGTCCAGACTTTCCAGAAATTAATAACCTACCTTTTTATGTAGCTATTTATAGTTTTCCTACAGTAACAGTTAATTACTTAAAAATTTTAATTTACCCATTCAATTTAATTCCTTTTTATCCTGTTTATTATATTTACCAGCCTAATTTATCAACATTTTACCTGCCGTTGCTATTTCTATTAATAATTGCTTTTATTTTATTGTTTATTGCTTGGAATAATCACTTAACAAGGCTTGCCTTAATATGGTTAGTTATACCAATACTTCCAACATTAAATGTTAATTTATTTTTTGCAGAAAATTTAATTCACGATAGATATTTATATTTTTCCCTAATAGGAGCAGGCTTGTTGTTAGGGCAGTTGTTACAATGGCTAAATGAAAGCTTAAAGACTAAGGAACAATTAACGGATACTTCATTACGGCCTTCAGTTCTAGTTATTATAGGGGTTGTCTTTTTAGTAATGATGGGTGCTACTATAAAGCAAAATAATACTTGGTTTAATGAATGGCAATTTTGGAGTGCTACTACAGAGAAATTTCCAGAAAATTGTACTGCTAATTTAGAATTAGGACGCTTAAGTCTTAAAAATGAATTACCTGATCAAGCACTTTATTATTTTGAACAAGCTAAGAAAGCTTGCCCTAATTCCCTAACTGTAAATGACTTTTTGGGTTTTTTATATACTAGTAAAGGGGATTTTGATTTAGCAGAACCCTGTGTACGTACTGTAGTAAAATATGCTTATACTACCAACATGCAAATAAATGCACACTTAAACCTAGGTTTTATTTTGGAGAAAAAAGGGGATAAAGTGCAAGCCATAGATTATTATCAAAAAGCTCTTAAACTAGATCCAAATTCACAAAAAGCTAAAGAACTACTAAATAACTTAGAAAAAACTAGTAATTGAAATTTGTTAGCAAAATTTTAGTTTAGATTGCTTGACAAAACTTAAGTTACTAAAGTATTCTCTCACTTTCCAAAAAATTAAGTTCTTAATCAATTAAATAAATTGTTAAAACAGGCGCGTGGCTCAGGGGTAGAGCACTACCTTGACACGGTAGGGGTCAGCGGTTCAAATCCGCTCGCGCCTATTCTTAATTTTATACTAGCTCCTGAAGTTCAAATATATTTTTAATATAATTGACGCTAGTATAAGACCTTACCTAATTAAAATGGCTATCTGCAAAGAGGCAACCTTAACCAACTATATAATTTTAGGTTACTAGCCTAATTTGGCTTATTTTTGATCCTCTTTATTTTATAGCCCTAGTAAATATTATGAGTAACATAGAATCACCTATCGCTCGTACTGCTTTTGAAGTATTAAAAGAGCAAGACAAAGAAATAGCTAAACGCTGTTTAGTTGCACGTGTCAACGGAAACCTAGTTGACCTTACTACTCCTGTTAATCCAACCGATACAGTAGAAGCTATCATGCCGGAAACCCGCGACGGTTTAGAAGTTTATCGGCATTCTAGCGCACATTTACTTGCCGCTGCTGTACTTGAGTTATTTCCTAATACTAAATTGGGTATCGGCCCTGCCTTATTAGATGACCCTAAGGGCGGGTTTTTTTATGATTTTCAACGAGAAGAACGCTTTAGTCCAGAAGATCTTCAATCAATAGAAAAGAAGATGAAAGAGCTAACTAAGCAAAATCTTCCTTATCGTCGTGTAGAAATACCAAAGGCAGAAGCCTTAGAAAAATTTAATGGTATGGGCGAAGACCTGAAATGTGAGCTAATTTCAGATAAAGGTGGAGATACTGTTAGCTGCTATACATTAGGCAATACTTTTATTGATTTTTGCTTAGGCCCACACGTTAATTCTACAAGCAAAATTAAAGCTTTTAAGTTGCTTTCCTTAGCTGGAGCTTATTGGTTAGGTGATAATGAACGCCCACAAATGCAACGTATTTATGGGATTTCTTTTCCAACACAAGAAGAACTAGACGCTTGGTTAAAACAACGTGAAGAAGCTGAACGCCGTGACCATCGCCGGTTAGGTCGGGAGCTAGATTTATTTAGTGTCCAAGAAGTTTATGGCCCAGGCATGATTTTTTGGCATCCAAAGGGCGGTATAATTCGCAAAGAAATAGAAGATTTTTTACGCGAACAGTTAGTAAAACGTGGCTATGGACTAGTTTTTACCCCCCAAATAGCTAAACGTGAGTTATGGAAAATCTCCGGGCATGAAGAAAATTATGCAGATTCAATGTTTGCTCCAATGGAAATGGATGAACAACACTATCGTATCCGCCCAATGAATTGCCCTTTTCACATTGGAATTTATAAATCTACACAACGCTCTTACCGAGAACTTCCACTTCGCTATGCTGAATTTGGTACAGTCTACCGCTATGAATTAGCAGGAGCTTTACACGGTCTTTTACGTGTTAGGGGCTTTACACAAGACGATGCACATCTTTTCTGTACACCACAAACTATTTGCCAAGAAGTCCGTGCTTGTATTGATTTTACACGCCATGTTTATGAAACTTTTGGCTTTAGCAAATATAAAGTAGAACTTTCTGTTCGTGGCGATGAAACAAATAAAAAATATATTGGTAGCGAAGAAAATTGGAAATTAGCTGAAGATACTTTAGTAGAAGCTCTTGCAGCAGAAAACTTACCTTATGAACGTATAGAAGGCGAAGCCGCTTTTTATGGGCCAAAAATTGACTTTAAAGTAGTCGATGCTATTGGTCGTATGTGGCAGCTTTCTACTATTCAAGTAGATTTTAACTTACCAGAACGCTTTAATATGGAATATATTGGGTCAGATAACCAACCACATCGCCCAATTATGTTACATCGTGCTTTACTAGGTAGCGTTGAACGCTTTTTTGGAATTTTAATAGAACATTTTGAAGGAAAATTTCCATTCTGGCTTTCCCCTCTGCAAGTTAGAGTTTTACCAATTACAGATAGACAAAATGAATATGCTCAAATGGTTCTAAATAAGTTGCAAGCGGCTGGAATACGTGCAGATGGTGATTTTGCTGGTGAAAAAGTTGGGGCAAAGATTCGTAATGCTCAACTAGAACGAGTTTGTTTTATGTTAGTAATTGGTGATCGAGAAGCCCAGGCTAACCAAGTAGCCGTGCGCGAACGTGGTCGAGGTGATATTGGAGCCATAAGCATAGACGAATTTATTAGTCGTGCTAGCAAGTTAATTACTAGCCGCACACTTACTAATGATGAATTTTAAGATTATTTTTTAATACTCTTTATTTTGAAGGAGAGCAGCAATGCCAAAACTCAAAACACATAAAGGAGCAGCAAAGCGTTTTCGTTCAACTGCTTCTGGAAAATTTAAGCGTGGTCATTCACACGCCCGCCATATTTTGACAAAAAAGACTGCTAAACGTAAGCGTAGCTTAGATATAGATGTTTATGTTTCTGAAGCAGATCAAGGCAAAATCGAAGCAATGCTTCCTTATGGACGCAAATAATTAAATTAATTTAGATTTTTAGGCTTTGCTATTAGCAAACCTAAGTTTGGGAGGAATTATGCCGCGGGCAAGACGTGGAAATAAACGCTTACAAAAGCGCAAAAAGATTTTATCTTTAGCCAAAGGTTTTTACTTAACTAAAAGCAAGCTCTATCGTCAGGCAAGAGAGTCTGTTCAAAGAGCTTTGAAATTTGCTTATGTAGGCCGAAAGATAAAGAAACGTGATTTTCGTAGTTTATGGATTGTTCGTATCGGTGCTGCTACTAAAGCGCAAGGCTTAAGCTATAGCCGTTTTATGCATGGATTAAAGCTATCAAGTATTAACTTAGACCGTAAAATGTTGGCTGATTTAGCTGTTAATGACTTAGCTACATTTACAGAATTAGTTTCTACAGCTAAAACAGCTTTAACAAGAGAAAAAGAAATGCTTGAAAAGATCTCGGCTGTACAAGGTGCTAAAACTACAACCAAAAAAGATGGCCGTTATAGCACTTTAAGATTAAATAAATAATAACTAAATTTATTACCTGGACTATTTTAGCTTAAATATTATAGCTTAATAGAACAGGTAATAAATTTTTGACCCCTCATTATAAAGTTATGAAAGAAACTATTTCTGAACTACGCAAACAATTTGACAAGGATGTAGAAACAATTCAGGAAGCAGTAGATTTTCAAAGAGTGCGGGATCTTTATTTTTCTCGCAAAAATGGTCATGTAACTCTACTAATGAAAGAGTTAGGGAAACTATCTCCTGAAGAAAAGCGTGATGCAGGAAAGTTAATTAATGATTTTAAGAATTATGCAGAAAACCAGCTTGAAGAGCATCAAAATGACCTAAAACGTCGGGCAGAAAGCCTAGCTTTAGAACGTGAACGAATAGATATTTCTATTCCTGGTCATCGCCCAAATGTTGGAAGTCCACATCCAATTGTACGCGCCAGGCAAAAAATAGAAGATATATTTGTTTCTATGGGCTATGCAGTAGAAGATGGCCCGGAAATAGACACCACTTTTTATAACTTTGACGCACTTAATATTCCACAAGGACATCCTGCTAGAGAATCTCAAGATACTTTTTATGTCACTGAACAATTAGCCTTACGTTCTCAAACTTCTAATGTCCAAATTCATGCAATGCAACGCCGAGAACCCCCTTTTAGAGTTATTGCACCTGGAAAAGTTTTTCGTCGGGATACTCCAGATCCTACACATAACCCAATGTTTTTTCAGGTAGAAGGCTTAACCGTTGGGGAAAACATTACTATGGGTGACTTAAAAGGTACATTGCAAACCTTTTTAGAAAAGCTTTTTAACCGAGCAATAAAACTTAGGTTTCGCCCTAGCTATTTTCCATTTGTTGAACCAGGTGCAGAAACAGATTTTAGTTGTTATTTATGTGAAGGTAAAAATACTATCTGTCGTGTTTGTAAAGGTTCTGGTTGGATTGAGCTTGGTGGTAGTGGAATGGTGCATCCAAATGTCTTAAAGGCTTGCAATATTGATTCAGAAAAATATTCTGGTTTTGCTTTTGGATTTGGTATTGACAGAATGACAGCAATGCTCTATGGAATTGATGATATTCGCCATTTCTTTACAGGGGATTTACGCTTTTTAACACAATTTCGCTAGTTTTAAGATGGTTAAAACTTAAGTAAATTGATAAGTATAAAATTATGAAAATTAGCTATAACTGGTTAAAAACTTATATTGATGTTAATGCTTCTCCTCAAGAGCTAGCCGAACGTTTAACAATGGTTGGTTTAGCAGCGGAAACTGTTACTGCTAAGGATGACGATTATATTTTAGAATTTGATATTACATCTAATCGTGCTGATGCTTTATCACATTATGGGATTGCACGTGAACTAACTGCAATTTATGGTGTTAAAGCAGAGCTACCAAAGCTTAAGCTAAAAGAATCATCTGTTGCTACTTCTTCTGTTACATCTGTAGAAATTCTTAATCCTGAACTTTGCCCCCGTTATACTGCAAGAGTAATTCGAGGTGTAAAAGTTGCTCCATCTCCTAGTTGGCTGGTAAAACGCTTAGAAAGTATTGGACAACGTAGCATCAATAATATTGCTGACATTACCAATTTTGTTTTATTAGAACAAGGTCATCCACTACACGCTTTTGATTTTCATAAATTAGTAGGCAAGCGAATTGTTGTACGTACTGCACGAGCAGGGGAAACACTTAAGACACTTGACGGGGTAGAAAGAAAATTACGAGAAGATATGTTAGTAATTGCTGATGGTGAGCGGCCTTCAGCCTTAGCAGGGATAATGGGCGGAGAGTATAGCGAAATTTCTAATGATACTTATGATGTTTTACTAGAAAGTGCTTATTTTAGTCCTGCTTCAGTTCGTCGAACTGCAAGAGCTTTAGATATGAAAACAGAAGCTTCACATCGTTTTGAGCGAGGTGCTGACCCAGAAGCTTGTATTAGGGCGATAAACCGATGTGCAGAGTTAATTTGTGAAATTGCTGGAGGGGAACTTTTAGCGGATGTTGTAGATGTTTATCCTCAAGCGATTACTAGAAAAAATATTGAGCTACGCTACAAAAGAATTGCTGCTTTAACAGGGCTGATTGTTGAGCCTGCTAGAGTTCCAAAACTACTAACAGAACTAGGTTTTGAAGTAACTACATTTATGCCTGATTCACATTGGGAAGTTGTTGGGCCTAGTTTTCGTACAGACATTAACATTGAAGAAGATTTGGTAGAAGAAATAGCTCGTCATGTAGGTTATGAACATATTCCTTTAACTCTGCCTACATGGAATGGTGCAGGTGCATATTTAACAGGTGAAGACCGACGTAGAAAAGCGCAAAGTACATTAATTGAGTTGGGTTATTCAGAGACAATTTCTTTTAGTTGGGTAAAAACTGAGTTAGATAAATACTTCCAAAATAAAGAACTTAATACTTTAGTAATTAGCAATCCAATAGATGAAGAACGTCCACAAATGAGGACTTCACTGCTTGGAGGACTTGTAGAATCTTTAGCACGAAATTTTAATTTTGGTAATCGCAATATTAGGTTATTTGAAGTAGGAAAATGCTTTGAAAAGCAAGATGATATTGTTAAAGAGTATGAACAACTTGCTTTTCTTGCTACAGGTCAACGTAGTGAAAGCGATTGGCAACATCAACAAGAAATGTTGGATTTCTATGATCTAAAAGGTGTTGTAGAAGTTGTGTTAGAAAACTGTGGAATAAAAGACTATGAGTTAGAAAGGTCTTCTGTTAGTTACTTACACAGCGGACAAGCAGCACAAATTAAAGTTGCAGATAAGGTTTTAGGGCATTTTGGACAAATGGCCCCATCACTAAGAGACGAATTTAAGTTTAAGCAAACAGTGTTTTTAGCAGAATTATCATTAGAACAGCTTTTATCTTTACCTAGTTCAGATGTAAAATACACCTCGTTACCTAAATTACAAGCTGTTAATCGTGACCTCTCTTTCCTATTGCCAGAAAGTGTTAGTTATCAAGAACTTCAAAAGGCAATAAAGGATTTAGAAATAAAAGAATTAGTAAATATAAGACTATTTGATATTTATACAGGAAAGAATTTGCCAACTGGCCGACGTTCTCTATCATTTAGCTTACGTTATCAACCACTAGCAGAATCTATGACAGATCAGCAAATCAATGAATTAGATGAAAAAATTGTTAATCTCTTATCATCCAAATTTGACGGGCAACTACGTCGCTAACTAAAGTATAGAAATATAGAGGGATAAAGGGATGAATTTAACGGGATTGGAAAGATTATCGTATTTAGATGATAAAATACATCGTATCATTGAGCGATGGGATAAGATTAATCAAGAACGAGATCAATTTGAACAAGAGCTAATTACACTAAAAGAAGAAGTTGAAAGTTTACGTGCTGAAAAGGAACTTTTGCAAAAGCAATTAGGACAATTAAAAATAGAGCGAGAAGAAATTAGACTTAAAGTAGAAACTATGATAACAGCAATATCAATTATTGATCCTGAATTAGCAGAAACAGTACAATAGTAAAAAGCAGTTAAAGTATAATCTAAGGCCCTAGCCATTATGGAGTTACACCCTACACAGGTAGTTGAAGTGAAAATATATAATCAAACTTACTATATCCGCGGTGAAGGCGATAGTGAGTATATACAACAATTAGCGGCTTATGTTGACCGACGAATGAAAGAAGTAGCTGCTGGGACTATGACAGCAGATTCATTACGAGTTGCTATTTTAGCTGCGCTTAATATTGCTGATGAACTCTACAAGATTAGACGTAAGTTAGAACAGCTAGATTATACTATTGGAGAACGTAGCAGCGAATATGCTCAACTACTAGATAATTTATTAAAAAAGGCCAAATAGTTTTTGATTGATTTATTAATAGTCTTATCAATTACTTGACCTCTTTAAGACCTACAGTTATAGTAAATCAACATTTTAAGCTCTCTGCAAAGTTAGTGTTAGCACCTATTTTTTGAACCAACGTCATTTGAATGGGAGGCTAGAGTGCATCCTAATACCAGCTTTCCGTCAGAGTCACGGATTAACGACTGGATTGGAGCCAGGCCACCCACCTGTTTAGGCAGGTTCAAATGCAGATGCTTCACGGCCACGCGGAGAGCTTTATCCTTGTCTTATTATTTTTACATTATTTCTACTTAAGTATAGAAAAGGAGTCTTTATGACTAATGAACAAGTAGAAAAGGCTATAGAGTTTTTGCTTAATCAACAAGCTAAATATGAAGCTAATCAACAGGTATTACAGGAGAGTTTGCAAAATTTGTCTGTAGATGTACAAAGTTTAACAAGTGATGTACAAAGCTTAACAAGTGATGTTAAAGGTTTAACAAATGATATGCAAACTCTAACAAATGCTGTAGTTACTTTGGCTGTACAAGCTGATCAAGACAGAGCCGAAATGCGAATGATGTATTCTTCTTTAAATAACACAATAGAAAATTTAACTAAACAAGCAAATGAAGATAGAGCAGAGATGAGAAAAATGATGGCTTCTGCAACTAAGCGAGCAGATGAAGACAGAGCCGAAATGCGAATGATGTATTCTTCTTTGAATAACACAGTAGAAAATATAACTAAACAAGCAGATGAAGATAGAGTAGAGATGAGAGAGATGATAGCTTCAGTAACTAAACAAGCAAATGAAGATAGAGCAGAGATGAGAGAGATGATAGCTTCAGTGACTAAACAAGCAGATGAAGATAGAGCAGAAATGCGAAATGCTGTTGCTTTAATGCAAAGCCAAATGCAGGCAATGGTGTTTTCTGTTAATACAGCAATTACTACTTTATCTAATATTGTTGGAGACGTGCATAGCAGAGTAAAAACAATAGAAGAGAAAATAGATAAATAGTAAACGTAGAGAATAAAACCATTTAGAAAGTATTTTGTTAAATGAAAGTATTAATGATAGGTGATATAGTTGGTCGTGTTGGACGTGCAGTAGTAATGGAACAACTAAAAAATATTAAAAGAGATTATGAAATAGATTTTGTTGTTGCTAATGTTGAAAATGCTGCTGGCGGATTTGGAATGTTACCTTATATGGGAGAGGAATTTTTGGCGGCTGGAGTAGATGTAATGACTTCTGGCAACCATATTTTTGATAAAAGAGATATTCTAGAATATATTAAAGATCAACCTAAGTTACTGCGTCCGGCTAATTACCCTATGGAAATTCCTGGTAGCGGAATTTGGTCAGGCAAACACAAAGGTATTTCAATTGCAGTAATTAATTTACAAGGCCGTGTATTTATGGCACCTAATGATTGCCCTTTTCATGCTGTAGATAGACTACTTAATAATTTAGATAAGAATATCAGAGTAATCTTAGTAGATCATCATGCAGAAGCAACAAGTGAAAAAATGGCTTTGGGCTGGTATTTAGACGGAAAAGTAAGTGCAGTAGTAGGAACACATACACATGTTCCTACAGCAGATGAAAGAATTTTATCTAAAGGTACAGCTTATATTACAGACTTAGGAATGACCGGGCCATATGACAGTGTAATTGGGATTGATAAAAATGTAATTATAGAAAAATTTATTTCTGGCTTGCCACGTAAGTTAGAAATAGCAGAACGCGAATGTTTCCTGTGTGGTGTAATTATTGATATTAATTCGGAAACCGGACAAGCTAATTCTATCGTTAGGGTAAGAGTTCCTTATGATTAATTTGTTAGGAGTTTTATATGTCTGAGCAATCAAAAAATCAGCAAAACCCTCAAAATAAAGTATCGTCTGAGCAAAATAAAGCTACCTTTCCAACTACACAACCAAATCAAAATAATACTAGCCCAAATAGTAATTTCACTATTGATCCTTATAGAACAAATGAGATGCCTACACAGCCAATGCCACAAAATAATCCTATGGCACAGCAAGGAACTATTTTTAACCCACAACCAAATCAACCTTATAATCAAGCTTATAATCAACAGCAATATTCACAGTATCCACAAAACCAAGTAGACCCACGTTATCAAGGTAGCTATCCGCCTCAAGGTACTTATTATGATCCAAACCAAGCTTATCAACAGCCTTATGATGGGCAATATCAACAGCCTTACCAACAACAATATGATCCAAATCAAGCTTATCAACAGCCTTATGATGGGCAATATCAACAGCCTTACCAACAACAATATGATCCAAATTATCAACAATATGATCCCAATCAACAACCTGTAAAACAAGGTATTGACTTAAATGAGATAAAGGTAAATTTTGATCCTAAAATTGCTTCTGTGCTTAGTTATGTACTTTTTTTTATTTCAGGTCTTTATTTTTTCTTTACTACTGAAAAAGAAAATCGGTTTGTTCGATTTCATGCAATGCAATCTATTTTGTTTTCTGCTGCTTGGGTAATAGTCTTTTTTGTCAGTAATATTATTATTATTTCTATAAGTGGATTTTTTGCAGTAATTGGGCTTAGTTTTATGCTTAAGTTAGTGGGTGTATTTAGTAACTTAATTACTTTAGGATTAGTTGCGACATGGATATATTCTATGTATCAAGCTTATCAAGGTCATTACTGGAAACTACCTGTTATTGGTGATATGGCAGAAAAACAAATTGATGCAGCAAATATATAGGTTAAAAATATTTAATTTACCTTATTTATTTTAGATTTATTAGATAAGTTTAACAGGAGATTATTTTAGAAAAATAAATATTAATTATGTCTACAGTTGAATGGGAATATTGTAATTGTGATGCTAACGAACAAGAAGAGCTAGTTTGCGGTTGTGGACAACCTCATCTGTTTTTAATACAACAAAAAGCTATACATTGGCGTGAAAATCATTGGACTTGGGAATGTGCTTTTAATTTATTGTTAGAAGAAAATGATGATATGCGTAAAAGACTAGTCAAAATGGCAGTAGATAAAATATTTAAGAAACGTCGTAACTTATTAAAAGATTATACTTTGCAAGAAGATGATGAGTAAAAAAAATAGCTTTAAGTGCATAGTAGCTTTTTTGTTATTAGTAGCTTTTTTTTCTATAGCAAAAGCTCAAAAAGGGAAGACAGTAGCTACTAAAAACTCTTCAGTAGAGCTAAGTTCAAGTCAAAAACAACAAATAGAAATAGCTGAACGCTTGCTTAGTTCTACCATAGAATATAAAAGTAGTGTAGGGAAACTAATTGGTTTTTATCAAATAGATTTAGATAAACAGAAAGAAAAGCTTACAAAGAGAAAAGAGCTTTATGAATTAGGGATTGTAGCACGTCGGGAAGTAGAAAATATAGAAGTAGAAATTAACAATATAGAAACTAAAATAAAGTCATTAGAAAAAGAATTAACAGAAGCAGATTATTTATTAGTTGAAGCAGAAGCAGCTAAAGAGTTAGCTCAAAATCCTCCTTTACCAAAAACACCTTCTTATCAAGTTAGTAGTGGAGTTATTCGATATATAGGAAGTTATGCTTGGTCATTGCAAGATACTCCAGTGGTACAGAAATTTTTTCAAGATAGCTTTGGTCGTAGCCTACCAATTAGTGCTTATGGTCAAAGTCCTACTCATGACCGACTAGGTTTTGACCATCGCAATTGTATTGATGTAGCTCTACATCCTGAAACTTTAGAAGGACAGCAATTAATAAATTTTTTACGTGGAGCCGGGATTCCTTTTCAAGCTTTTAATCGAGCAATTTCAGGATCGTCTACCGGCCCACATATTCATATTGGCAAACCTTCTGTACGCTTAATAGCTAAACAATAACCTAATTAGTTGGTAAAAATTGCTGTTACTGGTGCATGGTCAGAAGGCTTTTCTCCTTTACGTTCATTACGATCTATTACTACATCTGTACAGCGTTTTGTTAAAGGATTGGTTAGCAAAATATGGTCAATTCTTAAACCTAAACCACGTTGAAAGCCTAAGCTTCTATAATCCCACCATGTATAAATTCCAGCATCTGAATAATGAAGACGTAGGGCATCTTTTAAGCCCCAGTTTACTAAGTTTTTATGTGCCTCTTTTTCTGGTTCGCTAAAATGTAGTTGTCCTGTCCAATGTTTAACATCCCAAACATCTCTATCCTCTGGAGCTACATTAAAATCCCCACAAATTAATAGGTTTTGTTCTGGGCTAAAAGATGTATCTAGGTAATCTCTTAAGCGATAATACCAGTTTAATTTATATTTATATTTATCTGAATCTATTTCACTACCGTTAGGCACATAAACATTAATAATTTGGATCCCGGAAATTTCTGCTGCAAGAAATCGTTTTTCCTTATCATTTGCATCACCAGGTAATTGAGAAATAACATTTTTAGGATCGCTACGAGATAAAATTGCTACTCCATTATAAGATTTTTGCCCACTAATTGTGCATTGATAGCCGATAGCATTTATTTCTGTTTGTGGAAAATCTGAATCTATTACTTTAGTTTCTTGTAAGCATACTATATCTGGTTGATTACGTATGAGCCAATCTAAGAGTCTAGATAAACGTGCGCGAATGGAATTAACATTCCAAGTAACTATCTTCATGCTTAATCCTTCTATTTTTTAGAGTTAATTAACTTCAACCGCCATAAATGTAACATCATCATGAGATAAATCTCCATTAGCATGTTGTTGCAAAGCTTTGATTATACGAGCTTTTAACTCTATTAAGCTATCATTTTGCCCATCTTGAAGCACTTTAAGGAGTTGTTCTTGTCCAAAAAAATCTCCATCGTTGTTAGAAGTTTCAATTACTCCATCTGTATAAACAATAAAGCGATCTCCTTTGCTAACAAAAACCTGGCCTTGATCATAAGCTACACTCTCCATTATTCCTAATGGAAGGTTAGAAGGAGTAGTTAAGGGTTTATCAATACTAAGTAGTTGCCAAAGACGTTCTTGATTTCGCCAAATAAAAGGCGGGTGTCCAGCATAGGAGAAAGATAACAAACCTGATTTTATAAAGTAACTGATTATTGCAGCAGTAGTCATAGCTTGAAAACCTTGCTCATAAGCAAGTTGATTAATATTTGCTAACACAACATTATTATCAAGATTACCAAGATTTTTTTTTAGTGTTGTGTAAACCCATTGGCTAATATGACTTACTGCTTGACCATGACCAACTACATCTGCAATTGCAATCCGTGTTAATAAATCCTGCCCACAAACACTAAAATAATAAACATCTCCACCCTTACCACCATCACTGGAACTAGAAAAAATTGTTGCTGTTAAACCATTGCTGCAAACATCATCATTAGTATTTTGGTTTCCTCCCCAAACTTCAGTACAACTTAGGCGATACATGAAAAGAGTCCTTTCTATTTTTTAAAACCTTCTAAAAAAAATTTTTATTTAGCACCAGCATTTACTAAAATTTGCTCACACTCGCTACAAACACTGGCTTTAGCACACATTAAAGCTGTATAACCTTGGGAGTTTGTTATATTAACATCGGCTTTAGCCTCAATTAATGCTTTAAGTGCTTCTACATTAGCACTAGCTGCTGCAAGCATTAATGGTGTGCTATCAGGTGTCAATGTTAAGCTAGTAGATGTTTGAGTTTCTGATATGTCTTTACGAGCAAGGGAAAAATCCTTTCCTAATAAGCAGCTTTTTAAGTCTACACCAGCTTTTATTAAAGTTTTGGCTATCTCAGTATTATCATTTAACAACGCAGTTATTAGTAAAGGGTAAGAGCCTTTAATTACTTTATTTGGATCTGCTCCTGCTGATAATAAAAATTTGACAGTATCTATTTTATTATGTTCTACGGCTGCTAATAAAGGGTATTGACCATAAGTTGTAGTTATATTAATACTTATCCCTTGGTCTTTTAATAACTGAAGCATATTATTATTTCCATTTGCTGCTGCTTCAATCATAAGTAATTTTAGATCATTTTCATTAGGCTTTATTCCAATAGCCATTAGTATCCTTAATGAAGCATCACTGCTATTACGTAAGGTAATTTCTAGTAAAGGGTCTAATTGATCTTTGCTAGCAATTGTAAATAGCCACAATAGAGTAATACTATCATTAAACCTTGCTGCTTCTACTAAGTGGTAATTTACATGGCGACGTAAAGAAGGACTAAAATAGTTTGTGATTCTCATAGTTAAAAGTCCTGAGGGGATAGCAATAGCTACAAATATTAACCAAGTACTGATAAGAGGTTTTACTAGTTCATTAGAATTAGTAGAGGGATTTTTGTTGGCAAATTTGTTTTTCACTAAAATTACTAAACCAATTATTGCTAATAACAAAAACCAAAAACCAAAAACTCTGGGCCACAAAATAGCAGGGTTAGGATTGTTTAAGATATCAAATATTGATGGATTGGGTAAATAAGTTAACATTAAGTAAAGACTTATTGCCATTGTTATAGAACTAATAAGTAAAAACTTTAAGGCTATCAAAACAGTGAGTTTAAGTTTTGTCATGTTAATGTACCTAACTAAGTAAGTTGTCTAGAAATTTTTAATAAAATATTTTTCTAGATAATTTTGCTTGTAAAGATAGAGATTTTATAGAAAATGAACATTTCTTGCGAGTTTTTTCATTTGATGGGAAAATTAGATTTCCAATCAAAATAATATAAATTCCAAACACCCATTATTCCCAATGTAAGGATTTTTTGGATGAAAGAATGCCCACTTTGTAAGTTCTGCTTTGAAGATAATATCTTATCTTGTCCAAATGATGGTAACAAATTGGTTTTTTCCTGGTCTGGTTCACCAAATATTTTAGATAAATATAGAATAGATTATGTTTTAGGTCGCGGGCGTACAGGAGTAGTTTACTGTGCTACGCAAATAGTTTTGATGAGACAAGTAGCTTTTAAGGTTTTACCAACACAATTATTAAACAATGCTGATGCTGTTAATCGCTTTCGCACGGAAGCTTTAGCTATAGCTAAATTAGAACATCCAAACATAATTAAAATCTATGATTATGGGACATTGCCAACAGGTGGAGCTTATATGGCAATGAAACTATTGAAGGGACATTCTTTAACACAAGAAATACTTGGTAATACCCAACTACCTTTTTTGCGTATTTTAGCTATTATGCAACAAATTTGTTCTGGAATTGCTCTAGCACATGAAAACCGAGTGGTACATTGTGACTTAAGACCAGATAATATTATTTTAGATAATACTGAAGGAAAAGAATTAGTACAAATTGTTGATTTTGGGATTGCTCGTTTAAGAGAAGTTTCTAATAGTGGAACTATTTATTCTGTACATAATAGCGCGGCAGAAGGT
>Ga0268299_1001685_pt1 | contig 34654 bp, 33 predicted proteins | sample NOBtaG_FD_193484 | JGI IMG/M metagenome (GOLD analysis project Ga0268299, IMG submission 193484) | Activated sludge microbial communities from bioreactor in Nijmegen, Gelderland, Netherland - NOB reactor | ecosystem: Engineered > Bioreactor > Aerobic > Activated sludge | place: Netherlands... | reverse complement strand
CACGAGCCGGCGGTCTTCGGCGCTCCAGTTGGTCTTGACAGCACCGATCTGCTGTACCACGCGTTGCACGGCGGTTTCCGCCAGCACGGAGGGCACGACGGAGGCCACGCGGGGGGTGGGGAAATAGCGCCCGTTCAGCAGCTCGAAAATACCGTTTTTGGTGTGGGCGATCAGTTCGCCGCCGTACACGGGAACGCCTTGGTACACCTGGTCGAGGCGGACATGCCAGTCGCCCCGGGTATCTTGGTTGGCGCGCCGGACGACAAACTCCTGGGCCGGTGCCGCGATCCCGACCGGCTGGACGCTGGCCAGATACTCCAGCGCACGCGTGCCGACGGGTTTGCCGGCATCGGCAGTTTGCGAAACCGCCGTGCAGCCCCGGAAGAAAATGGGCAGGCCGTTTTCGCCGCGAACTGTTTCGATGGCCTCGGCGGCGGGCCGCCCCGGCGCCGTCAGCGGGCCGACGGGCTGGTAATTGGCGGGCGGCAAGTCGAAGATATTTTTCGCGGGCGGGACGGCCGTTTTGAACGGCCAAGGCTTTAGTTTGAGTTGCTCTGGAGTGGGAGACGGCCCTTTGGGCGGTGGGGTGGTTTTGGCGCTTTGTGCCACAGCCTGTTGCAGGGCGAAGGCGGCCATGAATACCAAAAGCAAGATTTTTTTCATAGGTAACCGATTTTGGATAAATGAACTAAAAAAAATGGGACAGACATCCCGTCGGCGCTAAGGTCGGATTTTTTCCCAATCGGACAAGACCCGGGCAACGGGAGGAGCAGATTTTCGTTTAAGTCGCGTTTTGTTTTTTATCCTAAAGTCTGGGTGCATCGCTTTTGTCATTCCAAAGGAATCCGTCCACTCTACGACTGTCTTGTGAGGATTGGAGGCACTCGTAGATTGGACGGATTCCTTTGGAATGACAAAGGGGCATCCGGGTTATTGTAAAACCACGACCATGCAACGCGCTCTTTTTTGCTTCTTTCTCGCCTGCCTCTTGCAGGTTGCGGCTTGTGTGCATCCCGCCGGCCCCGACAGCCCAAAAACCCTGTTCGGCTATTTCCGCCCGGCGGTTGTCGCCGATACGCTCATTTTCGAAGTGGAGCAGGAAGCGGGACGTGCCGAAGCCATCGGCGACACCATCCCGAACGCGCTATTTTTCACCGTGCTCGACTCTGCACTCCTGAGCGAGATTGGCTACTTGGCCGATTCGGCAAACGCCGTGGTACTGGCTCGGCAACGTTTTTCGCTGACCCCCGACGTGGAAGCCTGCCTCGTGGACATCCGGCAGTTTTGGTTTCAGCACCAGTCGCTGCTGCTGTATGACCGCCGGAAAAACGCGTTCACGGGCCGTGTCACCGTGGCCGAATGGTACGGCGGCGACGGCGGACAAATCCTGACCGGCTGCTGGCTGGTGGACCATGACGGCGATGGCCGGCGCGACCTCGTCCGCCGCGAAATCCACCACACCCTGCGCCCGGACGACAACGGGGAGGCGCTAGACGAGACGCACGAAGCGGCCATGCTGCTGGCCTGGCGGCAGGATCGTTTTGTGGAGCAGCCGTTGTCGGACACCATGATGGTGGTGAAACGGTACCCGATCCGGTCGTATTGGTGAGAGCAACCTTAGGCTGTTTAGTAGCCCCGACGCTGAACAGCACCTGCCCCCTGTTCTACCTCGCAAGCACAAGCCCGATTTCCATAAACTGTTGGGCGAGATGCTCGATCCCGCGAACGAGCACAAGCGGCGGGGTGATGCGGTTGAACTGGCAAAAGTTCTGGAAGAATCGAAGTGGTAAACTGTGCAAATGCATTTCCAGATTTTTGCGTGTACCTTTGTTGAAAAGAAAATGAAATGCAAACGGACTTCGCAAATTTCATCGAAGTAAATCCCAAAGTGATGCTTGGTAAGCCTGTAATCCGGGGCACAAGGATCACGGTGGAGCTGATTCTGGAAAAACTTGCCAACGGCGAGTCTTTTGAAGAGATACTGCACGAGCATCCGCGCTTGAAAAAGGAGCACATACATGCGGCTCTTGCTTTCGCGGCGGGCTCCCTTCGCGGTGAGTTGCTCATTTCAACACCTGAAGTTGCATGAAATTTGTTGCGGACGAAGGGGTTGACGGTTCGCTTGTTGTCTTGCCAACCATTTCATCGTAGTTCAACCCGGCACGTCCCGCATTCGCGCCATGTAGCACCCTCCCATGATCCTCCACCACCTCCGCCTTCAAAACTACAAGCAATACGCCGACCTCGCGCTCGACTTTCGCGAGGGCCTCGTGGGCATTATCGGCAAAAACGGCGCGGGCAAATCCACTCTTTTCGAAGCGATCCTGTACTGCCTGTTCGGGCGCGACGAGAGCAACAAGCCCCTCGTGCGCTCCACCTTCGCCGACCCGAAAGCCAACGTGCTGCTCGAACTGGATTTTTCCATCGGCGAGGCGCTGTACCGCGTGCGCCGCGAGTTCCGGGGCAAGGCCATGGCCGTGGGTGCCGAACTGTTCAAAAACGACCAGCAGGTGGCCAAGGGCGTGTCGGCCGTCAACGATGAACTGGTGCGCGTGCTGCACATCGAACGCGACGCGTTCAAACGCTCCGTTTTTTCCGGCCAAAAAGAACTGGACGAACTCACCAATGCCAGCAAAGAAGAGCGCCGCCGCATCGTGCGCCGCATGCTCGGCCTCGACCGCCTCGACGACGTGCAGGCCAAGATCAATGCCGACATCCGCGACCTGAAAATCCGGGTGGCCGGCCAGGAACAGAACCTGCTGGCCGAGGCTGCCGAGGCCGATCTGCAAGCGGATATTGCCGAAAGCGAAAAGGCCCTCGCGGAAAACCAGTCGGTACTGGAAAAAGAAGCCCGCCAACTGAACGCCGTGGAGGCGCGCTACCGCACCGAAAAGCAGGCGTTCGACGAGGCCGAACAGCGGCTCGCCCGGTACAACGCCCTGAGCCGCGACCTCAGCCAACTGCGCGAACGCCGCGACGGCCTTGCCGCCCAAAAGGTGGCCCTGGAGCAAAAAATCCGCGAGTTGCGCGTGCAGCAGGAAAAACTGGAAGCCCAACGCGGTGATTATGCCACGTTCCTGTCGGACAAACAATTGCTCGACGCCCAGACCGAAGCGCAAACGAAACACACCAACCGGCAGGCCCGACTCGCCAAGATGGCCGATACGCGGGAGGAAATGGAGGCCGCCCGAACGGCCATTTCGGAATTGGACAAGCAACTCGCCACACGGCCCGCGACCGACGCGGCATTGGCCGGGAAACAACAACTCGTGTCCGAATTCGAAGCGGCCCTGAGCGCCAAACGCAGCGAACTGGGCGAACTCGAAAAGCAGGTTGGCGGTATCCAGTCCGGTATCCGCGAGCGCTCCGACAAACTGACCAACCTGCGCGCACTCGGGCGCGCCGGCACCTGCCCCACCTGCCTGCAACCCCTGCTCGAAGGCTACGAGCGCACGCTGGCCGAACTGGAGCAGGAAATCAACACGCTGCAAACCGAGCGGCTGCAAGCGTTGGAAAAAGAAAAAAATACCGTCCTCGAAGCCGGCCAATCGCTGCGCAAACGACAGGACGAGGTCCGCGCCGAAGCGGAAATCCTGCTGCGCGAACAGACCCGCTTGGCCGAACTGGCCCGCCAGAAATCTGCTGCCGAAGCACAGGTACACCAGTTGGAAAAACGCCTGCTCGGCGACGAGGTCATTCTGCGCGAGATCGGCGACGCGCCTTTCGACGAGGCCGCCTACGCCGCGTTGCGCAGCAAAGTGGCCGCCGCCGAACCGCGCTATCTCGAGTTTTCCAAAAATGAAAACTATGTGGCCCGCGAACTTCCCGCAGCCTTGGCAGCCCATCAAACCGCCGAAACCGGCCTGGGAGAAGTGGAAAAAAACCTGGCCGCCAAAACGGCGGAACGCAGCGCGGTCGGCTACGACGAGGGGGCGTACGCCGCCGCCAAACAGGCGCTGACCGCCTTCGCCGACACGCTGAACGCCCAGTCCGATGCGGTGCGCGCCTTGGAAAAAACCGGCCTCGAACTGCACAACCGCATCGAACAGGGACAGGAAAAATTAGCGGCCAACGCGCGCATCAAAAACCGCATCAGCGACCAACTCGACGAGGCCGACCTGCTGCGCAAACTCGCGGAAATGCTCGGGCAGTTCAAACTTGAGATTTTGGAAAAAGTCAGCCCGGGCATTTCGCGCGAGGCCAGCGACCTGTTCCGTCGCATCACGAAGGGCAAGTACGAAAGCCTCCGCGTGGACGAAAACTTCGACTTCGCCATCGCCGACGGCGGCGTGTTTTATCCCATCGAGCGATTCTCCGGCGGCGAGGTGGACCTGGCCAACTTTTGCCTGCGCATCGCCATCACCAAGGCCATCACCGATCTCAGTGGCGCAGAACAGGGCATCGGCTTTCTCGCCTTTGACGAGATTTTCGGCAGCCAGGACGAGGAGCGCCGCCTCGAAATGATGTACGCGCTCAACTACCTGCAGGAGCAGTTCCGCCAGATCTACATCGTGTCGCACATCGAGAGCCTGAAGGATTATTTTCCCAGCATCCTCGAGGTGCAGTTCGGCGAAGCGGGCAGCGAGGTGGTGTGGCGGTAGGTACTCGTCTGACGACTGCAAGTCGTCTGACGAGTGGGGGTACTGACCGATACTCGTCAGACGACTTGCAGTCGTCAGACGAGTGGGGTTATTTGCCGCTGTTGGCGTCCCCGCCAACAGCAAGGGCGGAGCTCGATAAGCCGGGGTTTAACCAATTTGAAGCACAACCAGCGAAGAAGGCACATGCAGTACCGCAGACCGTCGCAGATCACACGTCAGGTTTGGTATCGAGCTCCGCCGTTGCTGTTGGCGGGGACGCCAACAACGGCACAAACAGCCAATGGCTGCTTAGAGCGCCTTCGGGTTCGGCACTACGTTTTGGATGGGCTTCACCGATTTCAGGTATGCAAAAATGGCCTTCAGGTCGTCGTCGGAGAAGTTGCGGTACACGGGCCAGGGCATTGGCGGCAGCAGGGGGCGCGTACCGTCCAGGCCTTTGGATTTTCCTTCTCGGATGGCCTTGAAAAACTGCTCTTCCGTCCAGGCGCCGATACCGGTGTCGTCGGGCGTCAGGTTGGCGGCATACGATACGCCCCAATCGCCGACGGTGGCGGTAAAGCCGCTGCTGAAAATGCCGACGTGCGTGCTGGAAACGAGTTTTTTCATCACCTCGTCAGAGTCGAACGGCTCCGTAGCGGGGTGCCCCATGAAGCGGCGGCTGGTGTCGGGTTCCGGGCCATGGGCCGTCATGATCTTGGGCGTGTGGCAGTCGTCGCAGCCGACGGCGTTTACGAGGTACTCGCCGCGTTTCACGCGTTCGGCGTGCGAAATGGCCGGAACATTCTCGGACTTTTCTTCAGTCCGGTACAGGCAGTTGCTCAGCACAAGCGCAAAGGCAGCAAAGCCGAGCACAAAAATTGTTTTGTGTTTCATAACAGTGATAATTTTTTCGGGGTTGACGCAGGGCAGTAAAAAAATGCCGCAGGTGGGGGAAAGGAATTCTCAGAACAATTGTCCCAAACTTGCATTTAGTGTTTAAACATTTACATTTGCGTCATGAATATCGAAGCAGAGTTGAAAAACACCAAACCCATGGCCCCGCGCCAACGCGCGATGTTGAACATTCTTTTCACGGCTAGTTGGTTGGACTGCTACATTCAGCGTCAGCTGCGCCCGTTCGGAATCACGCACCCGCAGTACAACATCCTGCGCATTTTGAACGGCAGTTTCCCGAAGGGGCTTTCGGTGCTCGACATCAAAGGGCGCATGATTGACCGCAGCAGCAACGTGAGCCGCTTGGTGGAAAAACTGCGCGACAGCGGTTTTGTGGAGCGCGTGCCGCACAAGGGCGACCGGCGTATGGTGGTCGTCAGCATTTCCGAAGTTGGGAAAAAACTGCTGGCCGACATTCATGCAACCGGTTTTGTGGACACCAAAAACATGCCCGGCAGCGGGCTGTCCGAGGTGGAGGCCACGGAACTGGCAGAATTGCTGGACAAGTTTCGCGGGTGAAAATCCCCTGAAAAGTACAAGTTCAGCCCAACCTTCAAACCCGAAACCTTCAAACCCGAAACCCATAAGTTCCCAACAAGACGATGGGAGCGGGATTTTCCAGCACTCCAAGTATATTTGCAGCCGGTTTCCTAAACGCGTGACGGACGGACGTTTCTGCGTTTATATTTTGTGCTATCAGACAAAAACTACTGCTCATGTCCATGTTCCGCCTATTTCTTCTTGCTTTTTTCCCGCTCGCGCCACTTTTTGCGCACACAGGCGACCCGAACGTGGACATGTCCAAGGCCGGCTCCGACGGCCCGCACGTTTTTTACCGGGGTAAAAACATCGTGGTGAAAACCATCGAGCAGCAGGATACGGCCAATTTGGTTCGTGTACGCTACCACACCAAACGCGAAGGAATCGTCCTCACCTGCACGGTTCCCGAAACGGGCGATTCGTTCAGATTTCCGCTGCGGAGCAAGCACAAGGTGGAAAAAGACCACTACCCGCTCACCGAGCGGATGCTGGTGCTGTCCGACATCGAGGGCAACTTCGAGGCGTTCAAATTGATGCTGGAAAGCGCCGGAGTGATCAACGACAAACTTGCTTGGACGTACGGCAAAGACCGCCTCGTGCTCGTGGGCGATTTTTTTGACCGGGGCCTGAACGTCACGGAAGTGCTCTGGCTCATTTACAAATTAGAGACCGAGGCAGAGGAGGCCGGCGGCAAGGTGCATTTCATCCTCGGCAACCACGAGGCGATGAACCTTTGCGGCGAATTCGGGTACGTCCGCAACAAGTACATCGAAAACGCCCAGCTCATCGGGGAAGACTACGGCCTTTGGTACGACAACAACTCCGAACTCGGGCGCTGGCTCCGCACCAAAAATGCCGTGGAAAAAATCGGCGACTACGTTTTTTGCCATGGCGGCGTCAGCCCACAACTGGCCGCCTCCACATTATCCCTAACCGACATCAACGAAATTGCCCGCAGGTACATCGGAACGCCGTATGGACAAATCTCGGACTCGCTTGCCCAGTTCGTGTACAACCCCAACTACGGCATCCTGTGGTTCCGCGGAGCGGCAAAAAACAAGATCAGCCCCGAAGAAATGAAGGCCGCCATCGAATTTGTCAGAGCCGAGCGCATCGTGGTGGGCCATACCCTCGTGCCCGAGATAACTGCCCTCTACGACGGCCAACTCATCTGTGTGGACCTGCTTCACGACGAAAACCTCCGTCTCGGCATCATGAAAACATTGTACATCGAAAACGGCTCCCTGTACACCTTGCACAGCACCGGCGAAAAGCACAGCGTGTTCACCGTCCAGTTCACCGGCCGGGAAAAAGGCGGGGGGTGATGATGCAAACCTATTCCCTTCTCGACCTGCAAGCGTACGTGCGCCGGGTGTTGGCCCTGAATTTTCAGGAAAACCTGTGGATCACTGCCGAGATCGCACAGGTCGGGCGGGCGCGTGGGCACTTGTTCCTGCAGCTGGTACAAAAGGGCCAGGAGGCCGATGCCGATTTCGCCGCGCAAGCACAGGCGGTGCTTTGGCAGCGCGACTATCAGCGGCTGCGCCTGTCCGTTGGTCTTGCGCTCGACGAGGTGCTGCAAGAAGGCCGCGAAGTTCGCCTCTGCGTGCGGGTGGACTACCACGAGCGGTTCGGCCTCCGGCTACTGGTGACCGATGCCGACCCGGTTTATACCTTTGGCCGCCTCGAACTTCAGCGTCGCCAAACACTTGACACCCTGCGCCAACTCGGCCTGCTGGAGCGCAACCGCGCCCTGCCCCTGCCGTCGGTGCTCCAGCGCATCGCCGTGGTCAGCTCCGAGGGCGCTGCCGGGTTTCAGGATTTTAGGCAGCATCTGGCCCAAAACTCCTTTGGCTACGCTTTTCATTGCCAACTGTTTTCCACGGCCGTGCAGGGCGCTGGCCTCGAATCGGAAATGATCGCCGTGCTGGAAACCGTGGCCGCCCAACGCGAGCAGTTCGACTGCGTCGTCGTTTTGCGCGGCGGCGGCGCCCGCCTCGACCTCGGCGGCTTCGACGCGCTGGGACTTTGCAAAGCAGCCGCAGTCTTGCCCCTGCCCTTGTTCACCGGCATCGGCCACGAGACGGACGAGACGATTCTCGACCTCGTGGCGCATTCGGCCCTGAAAACCCCCACCGCCGTGGCCGACTTCCTCGTGCAGCACAACCTGTTTTTTGAAAACAGCCTGACGCGCCTCGCCGAGCATTTCCGAACAGCGGCAAACCAGCATTTGAAAATAAAAAACATGGATCTGGCAAACCTCGGGACCGCTCTTCCCTGGGGCGTGCGGGCGCGGGTGCTTGCGGCTCGCCAAGAGGTGGATGCCGCAGCCGCTGCGTTGCCCGATTTGTCGAGCCGGCTCGTCCTGCGAGCCGCCGACAACCTGTACCGCGCCGAGGCGCTCTGCACGGCGTTGCACCCCGATGCTACCCTGCGACGGGGTTTCAGCCTGACCTACAAAAACGGCAAGGTGCTCACCGATGCCGAAACGGTGGAGCCGGGCGACTTGCTGAAGACGCGGCTGCGCGACGGGGTGGTCGTGTCGTGGGTGGAGTAAATGACTTGAGGCGCCAAATTGGCACTTCAAGTTGGCCTGGTTGAAATATTACGTTTTAAACCCGATGCGCGTGCGATTATCCCAGGCATCCGGGTCTTTGTCCGGCGGCGCCAGTTGCGTCAGCGCTTCGTGGATGTCGGCGATTTCGGCATCGTATTTGGCTTCCAGTTCGGTCATTTTTTGGGAAAGTTCGGCGTAGGTATTCGCATAGTGTAGCAGGGCGACAAAAGCCCGCATTATGGCAATATTGGTATCAATTGCTCTGTCACTTCTTAATACTGAAGACAACATCGCCACTCCTTGCTCGGTGAAAGCAAACGGATATGCCCCACCAAAGTACTTTTTAGATGGTATCACATTTTGTGATACCATCATGCCGATTTCAGTTTCGCTCAACTCGAACATAAAATCAACGGGGAAACGTCTCATATTTCGCCGGACAGATTGTTTCAAAACGCGTGTTTCCACGCCGTACAATTCGGCCAGATCGGCATCAAGCATAACCCGTACGCCCCGGATTTTGCGAATTTTCTGTTGGATAATTTGCAACTCCATAGCCTGGTCATTTTACGTTTTGAACCCGATACGCGGGCGGTTCTGCTAGGCATCCGGGTCTTTGTCCGGCGGCGCTAGTTGCGTCAGCGCTTCGTGAATGTCGGCGATTTCGGCGTCGTATTTGGCTTCCAGTTCGGTGATTTTTTGGGAAAGTTCGGCGTAGGCATGCGCGTAGTGCCGCAGGGCAACAAAGGCCCGCATAAATGCAATGTTAGTCTGAACAGCTCTCGGGCTGCGCAAAACGCCTGAAAGCATGGCCACGCCCTGCTCGGTAAAGCAGTACGGCAGATAGATATGGCTGCGGAATTTTTTGGAGGGGGTCACAAATTGTGACCCCCTTGAGATGCGGACAGTATCCCATTCTTTTGAGGTCAACTGAAACATAAAGTCGTCTGGGAAACGCTCGATATTTCGTTTAACCGACTGGTTCAGTACTTTCGTTTCCACGCCGTACAGCTCGGCCAGATCGGCATCGAGCATGACCCATACGCCCCGGATTTCGTGAATTTTCTGTTGGATAATTTGTAACTCCATAAGGTTAGTATCCATGTGAGGTGTCACAAATTGTGATGAGTTTATTCTTGAGGCCGCAAATTGCGACCTCAAGATTTATCCTCCCTCAAGTCAAATTTTCGCAACTACAAGTTCCAAAATGCAGTTTAATCACACAAACTCAGACAAGTTCCGACACCCTGATTTCCCAAGTGCCTTTTTCAACCTGAGGACAACACATTTTTTAAAATTACATGGAACTCGACATCCAGACACCCGCCCTGCTTTTTCCGGCCGTATCGCTGCTCATGCTGGCTTACACCAACAAGTTTTTGGCCATCGCCAACCTGATCCGGAAACTGTACTCCGACTACGAAAAGAACCAGCACATCAGCCTTATCGCGCAGATTTCCAACCTGCGCCGCCGGCTCATGCTCATCCGCTGGATGCAGGTGGGCGCCGTGGCCAGCATCCTGTTTTGCGTGGTCACCATGTTTCTCATCTACGAAGGGTTTCAGGTGTGGGCCAAGGTGCTGTTCGCCATCAGCCTCCTGCTCATGATCACCTCCCTCGTGGTCAGCATCGTCGAACTGTTCCTTTCCGCCGGGGCGTTGCGGTTGTTGCTGCGCGACCTGGAGGAGAAAATGTAGGGGGGGTGGAGGTTGGCTCTTGCCAAATATCATCCATTCTTGGTATTGTGGGCACCCTTGCCAAACGGAACCTCCATAGATTTGCCCCAAAAGCGCCCTCCATGCCGTCTGCCTTGCCCAAAATTGATCTCCATGTGCATCTCGACTGCTCGCTCAGCTACGCAGTGGTGCACCGCCTCCGCCCCGACATCGGCTTCGAGCGGTATCGGCAATCGTTCGTGGCGCCGCCCAAATGCACCGACTTGCGCGACTACCTCACCCGCGCGCTCGAGGGCATCGAGCTGATGCAAACAGCCGAGGCGCTGCGCTTGGTCACGCTGGACTTGTTCGAGCAACTGCGGGCCGACAACGTGCTGTACGCGGAAATCCGTTTTGCGCCGCTGGAGCACCTGCGCGCTGGACTGGTGCCGGAGCAGGTCGTGCAGACGGTGGCCGACGCCGTGCTGGAAGGCAAGGCCCGCACGGGCATTTTGGCGGGCCTCATCCTGAGTACGCTGCGACACTACACCGAGGCGCAAAGCCTCGAAACCGCGCGGCTGGCCGAGCGTTTCGCCGGCACGGCCGTGGTGGGCTTCGACATCGCCGGCGACGAGGCGGGCTATCCCGTGGACAACCACATCGCAGCTTTTCGGCACGCCCATGCGAAGGGCATCCCCTGCACGGCCCATGCCGGAGAGGCACTCGGGGCCGACAGCGTATGGGAGACGCTCCGGCATTTCGCGCCCCGGCGCATCGGGCACGGCGTGCGCTGCACGGAAGACCCCGCCCTGGTGGACTACCTGAAAAAACACCGCATCCACCTCGAAGTGTGCCCGACCAGCAATGTGCAAACCAACGTGTACCCGACCATGGCCGAGCACCGCGTGGACGACCTGTACCGCGCCGGCCTCCCGCTCAGCATCAACACCGATGCCCGCACCATATCCGACGCCACGCTGAACGGGGAATACGAGGCCCTGCGCAACGTCTTCGGCTGGGACGACCGGCACTTCCTCCGCTGCAACCTCGAGGCCGTCGAGCACGCATTCGCGCCCGAAGCCCTGAAGGCCGGCTTGCGGCAGCGTCTGCGGCAGGCTTTTGAACACCCGGTGCCTGTCCGGCGATGACGCTGGGGCGCGGCCTTCGCGCGGGGCAAAAAACATTCGGGCCTGAAAGGCGGATCAAGGGGGTTTGTCGCTATGTTTGTAGCCTAATCCCCGACCCGTCGCGACACGCTTTTCTGCTCACCTTTTAATTGTCGTTATGCCATGAGAACTACGCTCGTGTTTGGGTTTTCCTTTTATGTCGCTTTGGCTTTGGGCCAGGATGCGGATTCGCTGGCGGCTGCCGCGCAGGTGGACAGCCTGATCAAGGTTTCCCGTGATTTTACTGCCAAAGGTGCTTATGACGAAGCCCTCAAAGTCAACGCCGCCGCTGAAAAGATCGTCCTAGAAAAACTGGGGCGAGAGTCGGCGGCTTATGGGAGTTGTTGTTTTAACCGGGGAGAAGTGTTGGAATACAAAGGAGACAATGCTGAATCTGAGAAGTGGTATCTCGAAGCCAAAGCCATCCGGGAAAAAGTGCTTGGCAAGAAGCACCTCGATTATGCCCACAGCCTTTTCAACCTGGCACTTCTGTACTCCAACACGGGCCAATACAAAAAGTCTGAGCCGCTCTACCTCGAAGCCAAAGCCATCTGGGAACAAGTGTTGGGCAAGGAGCATCCCAATTATGCCGTAAGCCTGAACAACCTCGCAAATCTTTACTGGGAAATGGGTTCCTACGAAAAAGCCGAGCCGCTCCACCTCGAAGCACTCGCAGTCCGGGGAAAAGTGCTGGGAAAAGAGCATCCAGACTATGGGGCAAGCCTGAACAACCTCGCAACCCTTTACTCGGATATGGGCAACTACGAAAAGTCCGAGGTGCTCTACCTCGAAGCCAAAGCCATCCGGGAAAAAGTGCTGGGAGAGGAGCATCCCGATTATGCCTTACTCCTGAACAACCTCGCAACCCTATACCAAGATATGGGCAACTATGAAAAAGCCGAGATGCTCTTCCTAGAAGCCAAAACCATCCGGGAAAAAGGGCTGGGAAAGGAGCATCCTGACTATGGGGCGAGTTTGAACAACCTCGCAACCCTTTACTCAAATATGGGCAACTACGAAAAGTCCGAGGTGCTCTACCTCGAAGCCAAAGCCATCTGGGGAAAAGGGCTGGGTAAGGAGCACCCCTATTATTCCCTAATCCTGAACAATCTTGCACATCTTTACTCGGATATGGGCGCCTACGATAAAGCCGAACCGCTCTTCCTCGAAGCCAAAGCCATCTGGGAAAAAGTGCTGGGAAAAGAGCATCCTGATTATGCCCTAAGCCTGAACAGCCTCGCAAATCTATACTGGGAAATGGGGGCCTACGAAAAAGCCAGGCCGTTCTACCTCGAAGCCAAAGCCATTTGCGAACAAGTACTGGGCAAGGAGCATCCCGATTATGCCTTACTCCTGAACAACCTTGCAAATCTTTACCGGGAAATGGGCGCCTACGAAAAAGCCAAGCCGTTCTATCTCGAAGCCAAAGCCATTTGCGAACAAGTGCAGGGCAAGGAGCATCCCGATTATGCCTTAGTCCTGAACAATCTTGCAAATCTTTACCGGGCAATTGGCACCTACGAAAAAGCCGAACCGATTTTTGCAGAATTGTCATCGGTGAATCAATCCCTTTTAGAAAAATCGGCGCGACATCTTTCCGAGCGGGAATTGGACTCCTACTTGACCGTGTTTTCCGAAAGGCAAGACCGGGCCCTTTCCTTTGCCCAAATGTCCGGCCCTGCTCAATATAGCCTTGGCGAAGGCGGGAACAAAAAAGTGGTACCAACCTGCTACGACAACATCCTTTTCTACAAAGGCTTCCTACTCAACGCCGCCAACCGGGTCAAACGACTGGCATACTCCGACTCGACCGCCACGGAAAAATACAACCTGTTGAAGTCCTACGGACGCAGACTCGCCGCAGAATACGCCAAACCCATCACCGACCGGGACAGCGCCAGTGTCGCCGAACTGGAAGAAAAATCCAACACCCTCGAAAAAGACCTCGCCCGTACAGTGGCAGGCTACGGCGAAGCCAGTCGCCAGGTAAACTGGCGGGATGTTCAGGAAGCGCTCAAACCGGGAGTAGCCGCGGTAGAATTCGTTCATTACCGTTTCTTCGAAAAAAAAGAAACGGACAGCACCATGTACGCCGCCCTGTTGCTTGGGTCGGGTGATCAACAACCACTTTTCATCCCGCTTTTTGAAGAAAAACAACTCGCGACTATGCTACAATCCCCCGAGAAAGGTCAAATAGCGGCACTTTATGCCGTCCGGGGCGCGAAGCCGGTTGTCAGGACGGGCCTCGCAAACCTCTACGAACTGGTCTGGAAACCGCTTGAGCCGCATTTGGAAAATGTGGAAAAAATATTTTTTTCTCCATCAGGAATGCTGCACCGACTGAACTTCGGCGCGATGCCGTTGCCTGAAAAAAACAAAACTCTTTCCGATAAATTTCATCTCGTCGAACTCGGCAGTACCCGCCAACTCGTCGTGCCGACCACCCTAAACCCCGCCGCCAACGATGCAGTACTTTTCGGCGGCATCGCGTACGATTCGGACAGCAGCGCCATGTCCCAGGCCAATGCCGCGCTTGACTCGATTTCCATCGCCAGTCGCGGGGAACTTAGTTTTGCCTACACCGACTCTACCCTGCGCATCGGCACCTGGAGCGCCCTGCCGTACACCGACCGCGAGGTATCCAGCGTGGAAAAAACCCTGAAAGCCGCCGGATTCCAGTCCGACACCCGACGCGGGTTCGCTGCCACCGAGGAAGCGTTCAAGGCCATCGGGAATAGTCACGGGGTGACTTCGAGTCACCCCGTGACTGGCTCTCCTCGCGTGCTGCACATCGCCACGCACGGCTTTTTCTTCCCGGACCCCGCCGCCGACCGTCGGCCGTCCACCGTTGACCGTGAACCCGTCTTCAAACTCTCCGACCACCCCATGATCCGTTCCGGTCTCATACTCGCCGGCGGAAACCACGCCTGGGCCACCGGCAAACCCCTGCGCCCCGGCATGGAAGACGGCATCCTCACCGCCTACGAGATCAGCCAGATGAACCTCTCGAACACCGAACTCGTGGTGCTCTCCGCCTGCGAAACCGGCCTCGGCGACATCTCGGGCAACGAGGGCGTGTACGGCCTGCAGCGGGCGTTCAAGATCGCCGGTGCGAAGTACCTGATCATGTCGCTGTGGCAGGTGCCCGACAAACAGACCTCGCTGCTGATGACCACATTCTACAAAAAATGGCTGGAGGAGAAGATGGAAATACCGGAGGCGTTCCGGGCCGCGCAAAAGGAACTGCGGGAGGCGGGGCTGGATCCGTACTACTGGGCGGGGTTTGTGCTGGTGGAGTAGCCTTGGTCAGCCCAAATCCGCCTGTGCCAGAATTTGATCAAAAAGCCGCACCCGTTTTTCCTCCGCTGGGTTGAACAAAAAAGGGCGGACATCGGCGGCCATGTCATCCAGACGGACGCGGGCGAGCGCTTCGCCGACCCGTCGCCGGAGCGCATCGGGTGTCGGTGCCTCGAGTCGTGCGGCGAGGTAGCCAAAATCAGGTTTGACCGATTTTGAGAGCAGGAAAATGATGTCGTAGAAATCGCGGCCCTTACTTCGTTTTCGTTCGCATAAGGCCGTGAATTTTTGAGCCAGCAACAATTCCGGGGGCGTGACAAAAATGGCCGTCGTCACATCGAACTTGTTCAGAACAAATGTCATGGGCTTAAAATCAAAGTTTTGCGGTTCGGTGTCCAATTGAATCAAGATTTTTTCCTCGCGGTAGCCGCTCAAACCTTGTTCGAACAAAAGGCCGGGAAACCGGATGTGGCAATGGTAAGCGCCTCGGATGACCTGTTTCATTTCCACTTGGTATCCTTGTTGCTCCAGCCCGATCTTGATGCGGTCGGATACTTGGGCGAACTCGTTTTCCGTCAGCGCAAAATTGTCAAAATCGAGGTCTTCCGAAAAGCGCGGATTGCCGTGCACCAAGCGCAGGCAGGTGCCGCCGAGAAAGCAAAACTTGGACGCCAACGGGCCTTCGAACAGGATTTCAAGAATTTTGCATTGCAAGTATTCCCGCAATATGAACGCTTTGTGGATGCGCAGCGGCTCCGGGTACGCGGTCATAAGTTCAGAAAGATTCAGCATCATCCAAGAGTTTTTGAAACGTGAGCAAACGAGAGTCAAGCGCCCTCGAATCGAAAAGCGACGCGTAATCTTGTGTTTTTTGCCAATTCAAGGTTGCTTTCATCTGAAAAAGATTCAACCGGAACGCTTCGAAATCTTCCGGCTCCCGAAGATCTGGGTGGAAGTACAAAAAGTCGAGCAGGGCTTTCTCGGGCTCTGCCATTTTGATGCCCCGGCCGTTTTCGGTCAGAATTTTATACCCAAAAAACAGGGAGGGTCTCAGGCTCGAATATCGAAAATGTCCTACGACGCTATTGAAGTTGGCGGTTTTTTGGGTCGTTACTGCCGTGATCAAAAACACGCCTTCCGGTATCCAGCCATAATGACCAAATGCCGACTCTAAGGAAATGTAGGATGGTGCATAAATTTTGTTCGACACAAAATACAGGTCTGCAAGCGATTGTATCCCGTCCGAAAGGCCATACCAACCGTTTCGGATGCGGCGCAAATAGCCTTTCTTCTGCCAGTTCAGAAGGTTTTCGCGTTCAAACCCCGGATACCGTTTCTCGATTTCTGCGGTCGAAAAGGCTGGAAACTCCCGGAAGGTTTGAAGAAAGTCAAGAATTTTCATTGCTGTTTATCCAAGTATAATTGGATTTTTAGAAACAAAAATACGGATTTTTTACAAACAACATTCCTCGAATAAAAAGTTGTTGGAGAAACGACACCCAACCCGGAAGCATTTCGTGCCGCCCAGAAGGAACTGCGAGAGGCGGGGCTGGATCCGTACTACTAGGCTGGGTTTGTGCTGGTGGAGTGAGCAGCCGAATAGTTCATCACTCCTCGCTAAAAAAAAACTATTTTTTCGTACGGAATATAGCCTTACCTTCGCGGCTCAAATCTGATCACAGGAATGCGAGAGGGAACCAATGGTTCCCTTTTTGTTTGCCCCTACACACATGGAACTGACCGAACGCATCGCACAACTTTTGGAAGAGAAATACGCGGCGGACGAAAGCCTCGCGGATTGTTTCACCGTGGACATCGAACTCCGGCCCGGGAACAAACTCTACGTGTTCGTGGACAGCGACTCCGGGATCAACTTCGACAAGTGCAAAAAACTCAGCCGCCACCTAGAAAGCCACATTGACACACACGGCTGGCTCGGAACCAAGTATGTGCTGGAAGTGAGCAGCCCTGGCATAGGGCGGCCGCTGCGTTTCCTGCGCCAGTACCACAAAAATATTGGCCGGACCGTGGTCGTCACCCTGCCCGATGACACCCGCGAACGGGGCATCCTGAAGGCCGCCGACGAAACCCAGGTGGTCATCGAACAGACGGTAGTGGAAAAAGAAGGCAAAAAGAAAAAGGAGGTGCTCGTACAACGGGCCATTCCGTTCGATCAAATCAAATCAACCGTAGTAAAAGCCGCATTCTAACTCCCCCCCTCAAAACTCAAAACTCAACACTCAAAACTGTACAACATGGTCAACTTAGTTGATGTATTCTCCGAGTTCAAGACCGGAAAAAACATAGACCGCCCCACGATGGTGCGCGTGCTGGAGGACGTGTTCCGCACCCTCATCAAAAAGAAATACATCACCGACGAAAACTTCGACGTGATCGTGAACACCACCACGGGCGACCTTGAAATATGGCGCGTGCGCGAGGTGGTGCCCGACGGCGAGGTCACCGACGACAACGCCCAGATCAGCGAATCCGAAGCGCGTCTCGTGGACGAAAGCCTCTCGGTGGGCGAGGAATGCTACGAGCAATTGGACATCGAAGACTTCGGTCGCCGCGCCATCATGGCCGCCCGCCAGACGCTCGTGTCGCGGATTATGGAACTCGAAAAAGACGAGATTTACCGCAAATACACGGAAACGGTAGGCGACGTGGTGACCGGCGAGGTCAACCAGATCATGAAAAAAGAAATGCTCGTACTGGACGACGCCACCGGCAACGAACTTGTGCTGCCGCGCACCGAAATGATCAAGGGCGACTACTACCGCAAGGGCGACATGGTGCGGGCCATCATCAAAAAGGTGGAAATGCGGAACAACACGCCGTACATCATGATCAGTCGCACCGACCCGAGTTTCCTGCAAAAACTCATGGAAGCCGAGGTGCCCGAAATCGAGGACGGCATCATCGAAATCAAAAACATCGTACGCCTGCCCGGCGAACGCGCCAAAGTGGCCGTGGAAAGCCACGACGACCGCGTGGATCCCGTGGGCGCTTGCGTGGGCATGAAGGGCAGCCGTATCCACGGCATCGTGCGCGAACTGCGCAACGAAAACATTGACATCATCAACTACACCAACAACGTCTCGCTGTACATCCAGCGCAGCCTCACGCCGGCCAAGATCACCACGATCGAACTCGACCACGAGCGCAAACGCGCCGCCGTATACCTCGACGCCGACCAGGTGAGCCTCGCCATCGGCAAGAGCGGTTCCAACATCAAGTTGGCCACCAAACTTACCGGCTACGAGATTGACGTGTACCGCAACAACCAGCAGGAACTTGAGATTGACGACGTGGACCTCGAGGAATTCAGCGACGAGATCGAACCCTGGGTGATCGAAGCCTTCAAAAACATCGGCTGCGACACGGCTCGCCAAGTGCTCGAACTGAGCCTCGAAGAACTGGTACGCCGCACCGACCTCGAAGAAGAGACGATCAAGGACGTACTGGCCGTGCTCGCCCGCGAATTTGATGCCGAAGGATAACGCATGTCCGACAAAAAGCACGCCCACTTCGAACGCCTGCTGGAATTGCTCCGGCAGGAAAAAGAAGAGGATTACCGCTCCTTTTTGCAATCTGTGCGCGAGAAACCCCTGTCCGACCGCGTCGAACAGGGGTACACCTGGTATCCGCTAAACGTGTTGCAAACCGGTTTCGCCCTCGGCGAAAAAGCCTTCGTCATCGTGGAACGTACCACCCGGCTGAACGAACCGCACCAACTGCGGGCAGGACAGTCTATCAGCCTGTTCACCCTGGCGCCGCAAATGGAACAGCCCGAAAAACAAGGCATCATCAACTATGTGGAGCGCAACCGGATGAAAATCATCCTCAATGCCCGCGATGTGCCGGACTGGATCAACGCCGGCCAACTCGGCGTGGACATGCTCTTCGACGACCGCAGCTACCGCGAAATGGAACGCGCCCTCGGCAACGTGCTCGCCGCCAAAGGCGACCGGCTGGCGGAACTGCGGGACCTTGCGGCCCCACCCCCAACCCCTCCCCCCGGGGGGAGGGGGGCCACATCGCACGTATCCGGTTATTCATCAAATTGGGATGTGCCAAACCCTGTTCTGCCGGAATATTTAACCCAAACCGGGATCATTCCCCCCTCCCCCCGGGGGGAGGGGTTGGGGGTGGGGCTGAACCCCTCCCAGCAATCCGCCGTCCATGCCATCGTCGAAAACCGCGACATCACCGTGGTACACGGCCCTCCCGGAACGGGAAAAACCACCACCCTGGTGGCTGCCATCCAGTTGCTGTGCGAGCGGGAAAACACGGTGCTCGTGACCGCACCCAGCAATACCGCCGCCGACCTGCTCACCGAACGCCTCGCCGACAGCGGCCTGAACGTGGTCCGCGTCGGGAACATCAGCCGGGTAGACGACAGCGTGCTGGAGCACACTCTTGATGCCATTCTGGCCAAGCATCCGGAGAGCAAAAACATCAAGAAGGTAAAAATTCAGGCTGCCGAATACCGCCGCCAGGCCCGGCGCTACAAGCGCAGTTTCGGCCACGAAGAGCGGCGCGAGCGCGAACACCTGAAAACCCAGGCCCGCGAACTGGAATCCTGGGCCAACGACCTCGAAAACCGGCTGGTGGACCAGGTGCTCACCTCGGCGCAGGCCATCACCTGCACGCTCGTAGGCGCCGCGCACCCGCTGCTGGACAAGCGCAAGTTCCGCACCTGCGTCATTGACGAAGCCGCCCAGGCCCTCGAGCCCGCCTGCTGGATACCCATTGCCAAATGCAGCCGTGTGGTGCTGGCCGGCGACCCGTTCCAGTTGCCCCCCACCGTCAAAAGCCTGGATGCCGCCCGGGCTGGTTTGTCCACCACGCTCATCGAACGCTGTATCGAAATTATCCCCGACCGGGTCAGTCTGCTCACCGTGCAATACCGGATGCACCAGGCGATCATGGATTTTTCCAACAAGTATTTTTACGGCGGCGCGCTGGTGGCGCACGAGAGCGTGGCGGGGCGGGTGCTCGGCCCCACCCCCAACCCCTCCCCCCAAGGGGAGGGGGGCTTGCCCCCGACTTATGCCGGGAATTCCGGCACAAGAATTCTCCAAGATTCCATTCACGAAATAGAATCCACAACGCACGATGTTGCACCCCTCCCCCCGGGGGGAGGGGCTGGGGGTGGGGCCGTCACCTTCATTGACACCGCCGGCTGCGGCTTCGACGAGCGTTTGCAGGAAAGCAGCGGCAGCCTGCACCGCGCCCTGAGCCGCTACAACCCCGAAGAAGCCCTGCTCGTGCGCGAGCACCTGCTCCAATTGCTGCACCACCTGAACGGAGAACAACAGCAACTCCCGCATAACGAAGGCAACAGCCCGCACGAAATTGTACTACCGAGCATCGGCATCCTTTCGCCCTACCGCGAGCAGGTGACATATCTGGAACAAATTTTTCAGGAAGACCCGGCGTTTTCCCACCTGCTGAAAACCAGAAACCAGAAACCTTCTAACCCGGAACCCAACATAACCATCAACACGATTGACGGTTTCCAGGGCCAGGAGCGCGACGTGATCTACATCAGCCTCGTGCGTTCGAACACCAAACACGAGATCGGTTTCTTGCAGGACTACCGCCGCATGAACGTGGCCATGACCCGCGCACGCATGATGCTGGTGGTCATTGGCGACTCGGCCACCATCGGGAGCAACAAATTTTACCAGGCGTTTTTGGACTACTGCGCCGAACGCGGGGAGTACAAGACGGGGTGGGAGTTTATGCGGTAGGCCCAGACAGTAGAGTCGACCAGTTCAAAAATCCTTCAATGGAATAGACTCCAAATTTTTCAGTACATCGGGTATGCTTTCGGTTGCCGTTTTCCACACAATGTCCAGATCGGTTTCATCATACTTGTGGATGAGAATGTCACGCATACCGGCCATACCGCGCCACGGGATGTCGGGATATGCCGTGCGAAGTTCGGAACTGATACGTTTTGTGGCTTCACCAATGATTTCAAGTTGACGAATAACGGCGTCCTGGGTCTTGAAATCCTGGTCGAACGCATCACGACCGATATCCTGGGTGTAGGCAACCACACGGCGGGAAGCCTTCAAAATATGGCCAAGATGAAGTGCATCGTCGCGGTCTTTCATGCCTCATATATGACCTGAAGGTCTTTTTCAATGCGCTTGCGAAAGACGTCGCTAAGTGATTTTTCGGTCACAATATCCACCTGCCGCCGGGTGAGTTCGCAGAGGTCTTCCCGGATGTTGGCAAGGGTAAACAGGTCAACGGTTTCGCGGAAGCGAATGAGCAGGTCAATATCACTATTTGCCTGCTGTTCGTTTCGGGCGAATGAACCGAAAAGGCTGACCCGCTCAATGGGGAATTGTTTCAAATATTGAGCAATAGCCTGTACTGTTTGCTGCTTTGTCATGGCCGGATATTGATAGATCGTTGGCAAAATTAGGGTGAAAATAACTTACGAAACTCGCTTAGATCGGACAGATTCCTCCGGAATGACAAAAAAAGCGCCCACAAACTTATGCCCGGTGTTAAAGGCCGGCCGTCATAACGCCTGAATGATATTTTTTTCAATCCGTGCTAACGGCTCCCCCGACGCATCTTTTTCAAACTTCCGCCCCGTCACGCGCTCGAACAGTTCGATGTAGCGCTCGGAAATTTCCGTCACGAAGGCGTCGGGCATGTCGGGCATTTGCTGGCCGTCCTTGCCCTGAAACCCGTGCGCGATGAGCCATTCGCGCACAAACTCCTTGCTCAACTGGCGCTGTTTTTCGCCACGAGCTTGGCGCTCGGCGTAGCCCTCGACGTAAAAATACCGGGAGCTGTCGGGCGTGTGAATCTCGTCCATGAGCAGCACCCGGCCGTCCTTTTTCCCGAACTCGTACTTGGTGTCCACCAGAATCAGCCCCTGCCGGGCGGCCATTTCGCTGCCCCGGCGGAACAGGGCGCGGGTGTACGCTTCCATCTGCGCGTAGTCTTCGGCGGACACGATGCCCTGCCGGAGGATTTCCTCCCGGGAAATATCCTCGTCGTGGCCTTCGTCGGCTTTGGTTGTGGGCGTGATGATCGGTTCGGGAAACGCATCGTTTTCGCGCATGCCCTCGGGCAGCGTCACGCCGCACAGCCTGCGCAACCCCGACGCGTAGGTGCGAGCGGCATGGCCGGCGAGGTAGCCCCGGATGACCATCTCGACGCGCAGCGGTTCGCAGCGGTGGCCGATGGCCACGTTGGGATCGGGCGCGGCGAGGAGCCAGTTGGGGCAGATGTCGCGCGTGGCTTCGAGGAAGTGCGCGGCGATCTGGTTGAGCACGGCGCCCTTGTACGGGATGGCGCGCGGCAGTACGTGGTCGAAGGCCGAGATGCGGTCGGAAGCGACCATCACGAGGCGGTCGCCCACGGTGTACACGTCGCGGACCTTGCCGCGGTAAAAAGCCGTTTGGCCGGGCAGGTGGAAATTTGTTTCGCGGATAGCGGGCATGATCGGGTCGGGTTGGGTGATTGGTGCGCCGCGAAAGTACGGAGGTTCACGGTGTTGCAGAGACTTTCCAGGTTTTCAAAAACCTGGAAAGTCTGAAACCCTACGGTAGATATGCTGCATGAATATTTCCGTTTTCCGGCAGCCCGGCGGTACTGTGTGCTAAAAAAACGCGCAGGATGTGTAACATTTGCGCCGCCGTCGGTTTCCAAGCAAACATTCCGACGGCAGCTATGGCATTCCGCGAACCAACCCAAATTCTTTCCCTGCATGGAAAAGGTTTCCATTACGACCCTGCAACCGGAGCATTATCAGGAATTGCTCAAGGCCATGAAAGCCTCGTACCCAGGTTGGGCCGGCTCCTACTGGGAGCGCGGCACCATCGAGCACCTGCTTCATATTTTTCCCGAAGGCCAGTACGTGGTATTGGTGGACGGCAAGGTGGTGGGCTGCGCCCTGTCCATCATTGTGGACTATGAAAAATATGGCGACGACCATACCTACGACCAGATCACGGGCAACTCCACGTTCAGCACCCACGACCCCGATGGCGATGTGCTGTACGGGATCGAGATTTTCATTGACCCCGCCTATCGCGGACTGCGCCTGGGTCGCCGCCTGTACGACGCCCGAAAAGACCTGTGCGAGCACCTGAACCTGAAGGCCATCGTGTTCGGCGGCCGAATCCCCAACTACCACGGCTACGCCGATATCATGTCGCCGCGCGAGTACATCAGCAAGGTCAGGATGAAGGAAATCCACGACCCGGTGCTGAACTTCCAGTTGTCGAACGACTTCCACGTCAAAAAAATCCTGCGCAACTACATGCCCGGCGACGAGCAGTCGCAGGACCATGCCACGTTGTTGCAGTGGGACAACATCTACTACCAGCGCGACGACCGCCGCATGCCGCCGCGCAAAACCTACGCCCGCCTTGGGCTGGTGCAGTGGCAAATGCGGCCTTACCACAACCTTGACGAACTGTTCGTGCAGGCCGAATATTTCGTGGACATGATCTCGGCCTACAAGTGCGACATCGCGGTGTTCCCCGAGTTTTTCAACGCCCCGCTCATGGCCGAGCACAACCACCTGCGCGAGTCCGAGGCCATCCGGCTGCTGGCCCGGCACTCGGACGCCATCCGCGAGCGCTTTTGCGAACTGGCCGTGCGCTACAACGTGAACATCGTGACCGGAAGCCTGCCCGAACTGGAAGGCGACCGCCTGTACAACGCCGGGTATTTTTGTCACCGCAGTGGGCAATCGGAGCGTTACGTGAAAATCCACGTCACCCCCGCCGAAACCAAGTACTGGGCCATTTCCGGCGGCGACTTCCTGAACATCTTCGACACCGACGTGGGCAAGGTGGGCGTGCTCATCTGCTACGACACGGAGTTTCCCGAACTGGGGCGCTTGTTGGCCGAACAGGGTATGCAAATCCTGATCGTCCCGTACCTGACCGATACCCAAAACGACTACATGCGCGTACGACTTTGCTCCCAGGCCCGCGCCATCGAAAACGAGTGCTACGTGGCCATTACCGGCTCGGTGGGCAACCTCCCGCAAGTGGAAAACATGGACTTGCAGTACTCGCAATCGGCGGTGCTGACGCCTTGCGACTTTGCTTTTCCGTCCAACGGCGTGAAAGCCGAGGCTACGCCGAACACGGAGATGGTGCTGATCGCCGACGTGGACATGGAATTGCTCTCCGAGCTGCACCACTTCGGCGCCGTACGCAACCTGCAGGACCGCCGCAAGGATTTTTACGAGGTGCGATATGCCCAGAAAACAGCATCCGAAAGCACCCTAAACCACGGATAATCCCCCATGAGTTGCTGTCGGCTGGACGCCAACAGCGGCGAAAGAGACACCGCTGGGTACTCATCACTCATCACTCATCACTCATCACTCATCACTACAATATGCGTTACCTACTTGCATTCATGTTTCTGGTCGGCATTTTCGTGCTTGGCCATTTCTCTTGTGGCGACAACTGGTCGTTCGGTCCCGGCACCCGCGCGGAAGGCCCCTCCAAAACGGAGGCCCGGTCGGTGTCCGATTTTCGAACCGTAGAGGCCAAGGTGCCCGGAAAGATCGAGGTTCGGGTCGGCGAGAACTTCTCTGTGGAAGTAAAGGCTCAGGAAAACATCCTGCCGTTGCTCAAGACCGTGGTGACCGAAAGTTCCTTGCAAATCTATTTTTCGGAAAACGTGTCCGGCGTGGAAGACCTTCTGGTGCGCATCACGGCGCCTGCCTTCGAGGGGCTGAGCGTGAGCGGCAGCGCAGACATGGAGGTGCTCTCGCCCATCCGCGGCAATGAACTCTACCTCTCGATAGGCGGTTCCGGCTCCATTTCCATGCCGGAGGCCGACGTGAGCACCCTGAACTGCACCATCGCCGGCAGCGGGGACCTAGAAGTGGGCGGGCGGGCCCAATCCGCCTTTTTCGACATCAGCGGCAGCGGCGACATTCAGGCGAAGAACCTGGAAGCCGGCTCGGGCAAGGCCAATATCGCGGGCTCCGGCTCGGTTACCTGCAACATGAAGGAATCCCTGAAGGCCAATATTGCCGGCAGCGGCGACATTTTTTACACTGGCACGGCATCGGTGGAGACCTCGGTGGCTGGCTCGGGGAGTGTGAAGAAGATTGACTAAACACGCCCGGAGAGTAAAGTGTCACAGAGGCTCACAGAGTTTAAGAGGACACAGAGAATATTTTAAAAAACTCTGTGTCCTCTCAAACTCTGTGCGCCTCTGTGACACTACTGCTCTACGGCGCTCACCCCGCGAATCCGGTCCGGGTAATCCGTGATAATCCCGTCCACGCCCAGCCGCACAAGGCGGCGCATGGCGGGCACATCGTTCACCGTCCAGGGGATCAGTTTCAGGCCGCGTTCGTGGCAGCGGCGCACGAGTTTTTCGTCCACCAGCAGGTAGTGCGGGCTGTAGATTTCAGGCGTGAAGCCGAGGCGGGTCAGGTTGGAGTCCAGCGATTGCAGGTTTTCTACCAGCAGGGCGAGGCGCAGGTCGGGGTTCAGGTCGTGCACCGCCCGCAGGGCGCGCGTATCGAACGACTGCACATTGGCATCCTGTTCGAGGCCGAGCGCCCGGAGTTCGTGCACAACGAGTTTTGCAAATTCGCCAACCGGCGGTGTTCGCAGGCCGTCCCATTCGGGGCGGCTTTTTATTTCGATGTTCCAGCGTATGGAGGGCTGAAGCCCGCGTTCCCTGACCGCTTCCACTGTTTCGCGAAGGGTGGGCTTGTGTACGGGCATGGGCTTTTGGTTGGGGAATCGCGGATTGCCCCAACTGCCGCAGTCGAACGCGCGGATTTCGGCGGCGGTCAGGTAGTAGATCAGGTATTTGGCCGAGTCGCTCTTGGGGATGGCCGCACCGCCGGGAAGCCGGCAAATGTTCGGATTGAACCAGGGCTCGTGGCTGACGATCAGTTGGTTGTCTTTTGACACGGCTACGTCCAGTTCGAGCGTACGCACTTCCGGAAACTCGAGTGCCCGCAGAAATGCGGGGATGCTGTTTTCGGGCAACAGACCGCGGGCGCCGCGGTGGCCCTGCCAGTCGAAGCCCGACGGAACGGACACGGGTTGTTTTTCAGACAGGTTACAGGTCAGGAACGGAAGCGCAGCGAGCATAAGCCAAAAGATTGTCGGGAATATTTTTTGTCCGGTCATCTGTAGTGCAGTTTCTTTGGGCGAAAATTAAACGCCCCAAACACTGCTACCCATGCTTGACGAGGTTAACTATTCGTGAAGTTTTGTATTGCGCTCCGCCGTTGTTGTTGGCGAGGACGCCAACAACAACGGCTAAAACCTCCAAACCAGAAACCTTCAAACCAGAAACCTTCAAACCTGAAACCTGAAAAAATATGCTCGACGTAAAAAAATTCCTGTTCGATCTGCCCCAGAAAGCCAATGCCGATGCCCTGGAGGGCCTTTCCACCCTGTTTCATTTCGACATTGCCGATGCCGGGCAGTTCACCGTCAAACTGACCGACGGCAAACTGGAGGTTTCCGAAGGCCTGAGCGGCGAGGCGGCGTGCAAGGTCGCGACCACAGCAGAGTCCTTTTCCAAACTGCTCTCGGGCGACCTGAACCCTATGATGGCCATGATGACCGGCAAACTCAAGATCAGCAACCCGGGGGAAATGCTGAAGTACGCCAAGATGTTCGGGATCATGTGAGTTCCTCGGGCAGATCGTCGTCGTCCTTGAACTTGTCAATTTCCCGGCGCTCCTTTTTCGTGGGGCGTCCGGCGCCTTTTTCGCGTCTTTCGTTGGTAGCCGCCGCGTTGAGGAACCAGGATTTGTACTTGTTGCGCTCCTCTTCGGGTGTGATGTCCTCGTAGCAGGTGACGGCGATGGGGGCGCCCACGCGTTTTTCGATCAGGATCAGGGCGCGGTACTCGAAGTTGAAGCCCTCTTTTTTCACCATCACTTCTTCTTTTTCGGTAAGCAGGTACGACGGCTTCACCGGCTCGCCGGCAATGCGCACCCTGCCCGCCTTGCAGGCATCGGTGGCAATCGTGCGGCTTTTGAAAAGGCGCACGCTCCACAACCATTTGTCAATCCGTACCTTTCCCATGCGTACATCCAAAATCGTAAATCGTAAATCGCGTTAGCCCATTCTGGCGCGTTTGACCATCCAAGTTTGCAGGATGGGTACGAAGCCCTTGTTGATGTCGGCTTCCACGAAGTCAATTTTGTATTGCAGGCAACGCATTTTGAGTTGTTCGGCAAAGGCCGTCACCTGTTTGGTGTAAAACTCCTTGACCTGCCCGGGCTGGAGGCGCACTTGCTCGCCCGTTTCCATGTCCACGAACAGGTAGGGCCGGTTTTCGAACTCGAAATCGAGTTCCTTGGCTTTGTCGGTGACGTGGAACAGGATGACCTCGTGCTTGTTGTGGCGCAGGTGCTGAAGGGCGGAGAACAGTTTTTCGGCCTCGTCGGGGCGCTCCAGCACGTCGGTGAACAGGATGATCATGGAGCGCCGGTGGATGGCGTCGGCTATTTGGTGCAGCGTGCCCGCGAGGTCGGTGGTGTGGTTCAGTTGCGGGTTTTCGATGCGCTCGGCGAGGAAAGCGAGCAGTTGCTGGTAATGCTGGGTGGTGGATTTGCAGTTGGTGTTCACCCGGATTTGGTCGTCGAAGAGCGTAAGGCCGAAGGCGTCGCGCTGCTTTTTCAGGGCGTACATGAGCGCGGCGGCGGCTTGCGCGGCGAAGCACATCTTGTTCTTGTACTTCAATTTCTGCGGGTTCCGCTCGTCCCAGGGATAGTACATGGTGGAGGAGGCGTCCACCACAATCTGGCAACGCAGGTTGGTTTCCTCCTCGAAGCGTTTGACGAAAAGTTTGTCCGTGCGGGCGTACACTTTCCAGTCAATGTTGCGCGTGCTTTCGCCGGTGTTGTAGAGGCGGTGTTCGGCAAACTCGACGGAAAACCCGTGGAACGGGCTGCGGTGCATGCCCACGATAAAGCCTTCCACGACCTGGCGGGCGAGGAGTTCGAGGTTGCTGCCGAGGGCGCGGATATCTTGCTGTTCGAGGATGTTGGACATGGTTGGGCTGTTAGCCGTTGGCTGCTGGCTTTTGGAGCGGGGCACAAAGGTAGGGAAGATTCGGTGCATCATTTTGCAACCGCAACTACTCTCCTGGTCAAAACCTGCTCCGCCTGCCACAACGCGGCAAAATAAATCCCGGGGGGCAAATCTCCCGCCGCTACAACAACCGCCAGCCCGTTGAGTTTCGAAAACCGCCGGACTTCCTGCCCTGTCGCGCTGAACAGGACAAGCACCGCGTCCTCCAAGGGCACGGGGCCGGCCACGGCGAGGTGGTCGCGGAACGGATTGGGATACAGGCGGATTTCCGGGCGGTCAGGTTCGGCGGACACGGACACTGTCGGGTCGCAGGTTTCTCGCGCAAGCCACGCGCTGTCGAGTCGGACGAAATCCACGCCGATGTCGGAGCCGTCCGAGGCGGCGTGTTTGTAGGGGCTGATGCCGGCGAGGGCGTAGTCGCGGTAGTTGTTGATGCCGTTGGCGTAGTTGACAAACTGCACGCCGGCGTTTGTATTCGGGAAAAAGTTCTGGCTCGCCGTGGCGTAGTTGCTGTACCGGGCGGCATTACCCCCGATCAGCACATTTTTATGAAATTTCCGGTTGGCGTCGGTGATGCCGGGGAAATAAGCCCCCATCGGCCCGTTGCCGCCCTGTGCAAAGCCCGGCCCGTATACGCCCTGATAACCGCCGGCGGAAAGGAAGCAGTTGAAAATATTGTCGGTGATGGCGATGCTGAGCGTGGTGTCGTAGGCCCAGGTGATCGGTCCGGTCTGGAAAACGGTGTTGTGCTCCACGACGACATCCGCCGGATCGCCAATTTTGAGAAACGTGCCGTCGTTTGGCCCGAAGATATTTCCGTCTCCAAAGTTCGGCCCGTTGATGTCGTCGAACAGGTTGTTGGCGATACGGATACGTTTGGATTGCAGGCTCGGCGTGGGGCTGTCGTGCCCCGACAAGGTGATGCCTGCCCCGACGTGGCGAATGACGTTGTTGGTAATGGTGATGTCGCTCACGTCGGCCTGTGGAGCGCCGCCGCCTTCGGCCCGGACGGTCAGCAAAATGGCATAGCCGCTTTGGCCGGTGGGGAGGTCGGCCCAACAGTTTTCCAGCAGGTTGGCGTCCAGCAGTACGCGTTTGCCGGTTTTCAGTTCAAACAGGTTTTTGATCGTCCAGTGTTTGCCGGCGTAATCCGGGTGGCCGACGCGCCAGGAAAACGGTTTGAAAAAATGGTTGAGCCGCACTTCGATGTCGGCGGGCACGAGGTTGGGAATGGCCGGTGCGCCGCCGCCGAACAGGATGTTTTCCCCGGCGGCTTCGAGGTAGTTGTTCAGGATTTTGAACGGCCCCGGCCCGTTCGTGCCGCCGATGGCGTAGGTGTCGAACCCGATGCTGTGAAAATCGGACAGGTACGAGTCCACGATGGCGGTGTTGGCGCTATTGAGCAAAATTCCCGCTTTCATGACGGTAGCCTTGTCATGCCCGTGGATGTAGCATCGGTCCACCACCAGGTCGTGCGGCACCTTGCTCAGCGTGTTTTGGGCGGCGGAGGCATCGCCGAGGAAAACCAGGCCGTAGCTGTTGACCACCGAGGTATCCACGGTCAGTTCGAGGCCTACGAAACGGTAGTGGTGCGCCGACGCCTGCGTGCGCAGACAGGGAAGTCCGGAGGGATTGGTCGTCACGATCTTCGGCATGGCATCTTTTTGGGTTGGGAACGCGCCGTTGCCGGTGGGCGCGTCCGGGGCGATTCGCGTCGCCGCCTGCGGCAACAAGTGTGTATGCGAGGACATGAGGATGATCCAGCCATTTCCGGTTTTATTGGGCAGGGTAAAACTGCCCTTGAACGCAGCTCCGGCATCGAGCACAAGGATGCTGCCCGGCGCGGCGGCATGGAGTGCCGCTTGCAGGTCGCTAAAGTCGCGCCCTGCCGGGCCTACGGTGATCACCGCGTAGCCGCTCGTGTCCGGGAAGCAGGTTTCGACGTCGGCAGTGTTGGGCAGGGTCGGCGGTGTTTGCGCCAGGCCGGGGACGCTCCCAAGCGCAACCATCAGGCAAAGCAATATTCGAGTGTTCATGGGTCAACTTTTTTCCAGGATAAACTTCTGGTGCCCATCCGCCGCCAAACCGAAAACCGCATCGGGCAGGAAGCCGTGTGCGCGCAGCAGTTTTTCCGACGGGGCATTTGTGAGCGCGGCGTAGCCCTTGATGGGTTTTCCGGGTTTACTCCAATTGGATGTCAACCTATATGTCAATTAAAGAGAGGGTCAATTCTTGTGAACCGTTTTTCCAAATATAATTACCTAAGTCAATTAATTTTTGTTTGTCGCTGTCAATTACTTTCGCGAAAATGTTGCAAGCGTCCAGTCCTTTACCGTCGCCATAGTATATACCAAAACAGTTTGCGGTTTTTGTCCTGGTGGGCTTCGCCGGACCAAATACAACTTCTCCTGGTTCTATAAAAACGGAAGCATTCTCCTGAATGATATCGAGTTTAGGAACATCGTCTATCCATATCTCTTGTCCGGAAACTCTTGCGTGATTAAATGTCCTTGTAAATGGTAATATAGTTTTGAAAGCAGTTGATGTCACTGGCGCAGAGTCAAGATAAAATTCAAATCTTATTTCTTGCCCGTCTTGAGTCGTAATGTTAAATCCAGCCATATTTTTAGTCCTATTGTCAATCTTTGGTCTGCGTTTAGAATACCTTATTCCATTAGGCATAGTTGGTAAAAAAAACTGCCAGAAGGCTGCGGTCTGCGTTTACACCCCCGCCTCCGCCAGCTGCTTAAGCTTCCAAGTCGTATCGCGTCACAGACGCTCACGAGCGCATTGCGTTTTATTGGGGCGTTGATCACTCGTGCCCAGCGGGGACGCCTCCGCTTCTTCGAGGCGCCGGCAGACGGGTCGGTCGAGGTAGCGATTTACCCGCTCGTCGGAGCGCAGGGCGAAAATAGCGGCGGCGTCCAACGAGGTCAACTGCCGGAGGATGAGGCGATCCGTGGTCAGGACAGGGAAGGGGCTGAAGCGAAGGGTGAACATTTTTTCCTACTTGGGAGACTTCTTGCCTATCAGTTCGCCTTTCAATTCCTCGTACATGGATCGGATTTCGCTGCTGTTGCCCATCAGACAGCCTTCTGTTTTGATGTCGGGCAGTTCCTTGGCGCCTTTTTTAATCAAATCCGCCAAAACCGGGCGAAGGGCGGCTTTGAGCGCAGTGTAATCCTTGACGGGTTTACCGGCCCATTCTATTTCCCCCTGCTCCGTGCAGGAGACCAACAGCGCCGGCTTTTGGTCGGGCGCGGCGCCGGCTTCCGGCAGGGCATAGCAGGCAATCGGGTCGCCGGCGCTCTGGGTGTTTTCGGCGATCAGGGAGCAGCCGAGTACAAACCGTTTGTTTACGATCCGGCTGGCCGGCGCTTCCAGAATGCCGCAATTGAGCAGGTTGTCCTGGGAAGACCGGCGCCCGCTGTACACATTGATGAGCAGGCGGACGTCCTTGTCGGCCAATTTGTCGTACAGCCTTTTGGGAAATTTGAGGCCTTCGAAGCGGGCGATGCGTTCGGCTCCGGTCAGTTCTATTTTCTGTTTGGCTACCAGCATTTCACCGATTTCATCCCCGTCTTTTTCGTCGAGGGGCGCGCCGGAGAAAAACGCGGATACGATGATGGATTCCTGCTGCTTTGTCAGCGTCTGGCCGGCTTTCGGGCTGTTGGCCACTTCGATTTCAAAGGTCGGAAGCACGATCTGACCGGCTGCGCGGCGATACATGTCCGGCAGTTCCTCCTCATTTTCGGCGCCGGGCTTGATTTTCGCCAGAGCGCCCATTGCCTCGAACGGAATGGTGAACTGGGTGTTGCCGATAGCATACGGGCCGACTTCGTAAGCCACATAGTGGCAGTAGATTCCGTCCGATGTCAGGCAGTAGTTTTGCGGCAAAGCAAAAGGAAACGAGCTGTCAAAATTGAACGGTTCGGAGCCGTCGGAAGGGTTGAAGATATCCTGTCTTTCGGCTCGGAATGTTTTTTCGGCCAGCGTTTTGAGCGCAACCGTGTCGGTCACCAGGTCGGCCCAGGATAGTTTTTTTCCGGTACCGATCTCGAAAGTGGCTACGGCGGCAGTGGGGCTGCCATGCGCCCCGCCCATATAGATGAACCCGTCTATTTCGAGGCTCAGGTAGTGGCCGTCGTTGAGCAGGACGTCCCAGTTGCTTTCCGCCGAAAAGTTGGCCATCGGTGAGTCGGGCGCCTCCTTGGCGAACGCTTTTTGGGTCTTGAGAAATACCGCTGCGGCGGCCTCGACGGAGGTGTTTGGGGCAGCGCCTTCGGCTGTTTCGGGGGCCAAAATACCGGCAAGGTAGGCTGTTGCCCAGGCGCTCACGCTATTCTTCAGGGCATCGGGGCCTTGCTCTACGGTGGGCCATTGGAGATCAACCCGGGCGCAGTCGTTGCTCGTATCATCGGGATTATCGCAACCGGCGCCTTCGGTTTTGGCGTAACTGAGCGAGCCGACCGTAACCGGCTTTGCCGCCTCCTTCGGGGCATTTTTGCAGGAAAAAACCAGGGTGAACAGGGAAAGGATACAGGTAATGTTTACAAGCGTGCTTCGCATGTTAATCTTCATTTTTTGAATATTTCAGGACCACTCCGCCCGTCACCAGTTGTTGTGTGGAAACCAGGGATAGATTTTTAGGAGCATTGCCCTGTCTGAAAAGTGATCGTCCACTACCTAAAATAACCGGTGCGATTCCAATGCGGTATTCGTCAAAAAGGTTGTCATTGATAAAGGTTTCGGAAAGATTTGCACTACCGAAAACATACATATCCTTTCCACCCGCTTCTTTTAGCCTCTTAATTTCAGCGGAAGCATTTTCACGGATAAGTGTTGAGTTGTTCCATTCGGCGGATTTTAATGTCCTGGAGCATACGAGTTTGGGTATACTGTTCATCAAGTCGGCAATTACGCCTTCTTCCTTCGTCCAATATGCAGCCATACCTTCGTAGGTCACGCGTCCAAATACGAGGTAGTCCGCAGCATTCATTTGTTCAATACTCAGTTTTTCAAGTTCTTGCCCCCAAACAACATTGTGAAAAGATAAATCCCAATGTTGGTTTCCTTCAAAGTATCCGTCAAGGGTTATTACGTTCCACATGATGAGTTTTCTCATGCTGTTTCTATTTTTAGTTATTTGCTGTTTTGTTTTCACTAGTCAATGCTTTGTTATTCCGTTACGCTCCAATATCCTGTTTTATCACTACCCATGCGTTCTATTTTTCCGTCGGTTCTCAGTTCTTTGATTTTTCGTCTTACGGTGCTTAAACTCATTTTCAAGCGTTCACTAATTTCGTTAGCCGTTATTTTGTTGTTTTGCTTAATCAATGAAAATACGGTGTCATTTACAGTGTCAATTTGTGGTTTTACAGTGTCGTTTACAGTGTCAGCAAGAATATGCATTTCACGGTTTTTGAGCGAATAATTTCCTTTAAGCAGTAAGTTTGAAAGAAAGCGAATCAAAAACTTTTCTGTCCTGTAAATCCCTCTAGATAAATCTTCGTAGTTGGCTCTCACAAGTGCATTTCGGAAATACCAGGAGTGGTCTGCAAACAAGTCGTTGTTTACATTTTTGAATCCTAATTTTCGCAAATGCTTGATTAAGAAAATTGCTGTTGTTCGTGTGTTGCCTTCGCCAAAAATGTGAATTTGCCACAAGTTAGAAATAAAGTGCGCTATGTGTTCTATAATTTCCTGTTCGCTTAATCCTTTGTAACTAAATTTTCTTTCTTGCTCAAAATCATATTCTAACGTTGCTTTCAAACTGTGGGCACTCGCATAGAGAACGGTTTCGCCATTTAACACCCATTCCTTTTTTGTGATGTTGTAATCACGAATTTTTCCAGCGAATTTGTAAATGCCTGTAAACAATCTATGATGAATAGACAAGTATTCTGCTGGTGAAAATGTAAAGGTTTGCTCACTCAACATTTCAGCAATTCTTGCCGAAACCTTGTCGGCTTCTTCGGTGCGGTCTTCGTCTGTTTTGGTTGGATGTTGCTGATAGTAACTGTCAATGCGTTTTTTTACTTCGTCAATGGTTATATTGCCCTCAATGTTTTGTTTGGCAGTTTCAATGAGATATTCAGATGGTTTTAAGCCGTCCACTTGTTGCAAGCCGATAGCTGTTTTCCAAACTTTTGCTTTTTCTGCTTTGTTTGGTTCGCCTTGTCTCAAATATTCATCAAAGTTCTCCATTGATTATTTATTGCAAGTGTCGTTTTTTATATGAGTTGTTTATTTTCAAAGTAGCAAAAAGCGCCAAAGGAGAATTACTATTTTCTGTCTGTCTGTCATTGGTTGCGGTCTCGTCCTTAGGGTTGCCACCAACGGTTTCGGGCTTTGTGTTCGGGCGGGCTTCGGAGCATAAGACTATCAACCAGCACTGCACTTGGGTAGAAGCACAAATCTCCAAGTTTGCACGTCACCCCGCGTGACGCAAAACCCGTGTTATCTGTAGTTCTTCTTCTCATTCGATTATATTCAGTTTAATGTCACCACCAGTATTACAGCTTGCAATAGAAAGTTGATAGTCACCTGCTTTTAGTTGGGATAAATCAATTTTTGTAATTCCCTGAATACTGTATCTTTTTTTATTTCCTTTTGAGTCAGTAATAAATGCATTTGTTACTGTCCCCATAGGAGAAATAACTAAGTATTGGTCGTTAGTTTTTGACAAAGAAATTTCTTTTAGAGCGTGTTTAAAAATTTTGTAAATCAAACCAGTTTATTTTCGAAATTACCATTGAAATATTGGCTATGAACAAAAAAGATTGTGCGTTTTTCGGGTCTCGCTCGTAGTCCATGACCACCCGTC
>Ga0268299_1001684_pt1 | contig 34661 bp, 26 predicted proteins | sample NOBtaG_FD_193484 | JGI IMG/M metagenome (GOLD analysis project Ga0268299, IMG submission 193484) | Activated sludge microbial communities from bioreactor in Nijmegen, Gelderland, Netherland - NOB reactor | ecosystem: Engineered > Bioreactor > Aerobic > Activated sludge | place: Netherlands... | reverse complement strand
CGTAGATGGCGCGGAGGGTGTCGGTGTCGCCGGTGAGGAGCGGGATGATGAACGGCACGCCGCCGGCGGCGGTCAGGGCGCGGACGTAGCGCTGGCCCATGATCCAGCACGGCGTGGTGAGGTAGCCGGGGATCGGGTCGCGCGTCTGGGTCGGGACGCCGATCAAGGGGCGTGTCATGGTCGAACCTCCCGTGCCGAGTCGGCCACCTCGCTTGTCGGGCGCATCGGTCATCCCATTACATCGCCGGGCCGAGCCGGCCGGATCGAGCGGGGCTCCGGCGTCTGTTCCCACGAACGGCCGCCGCCGGCCGGTGTGACCGTCGCGACGGCGGCGGCTTCCGCAAGGTGCCCGCCTTGCCCAGGGCGGACAGCTTCGCGAAACGCTCATGTACAGGATACGCGCGCCCGGGCCGGGATCGCAAGGGGCTGGCGGTTTTCTGTCAAGCGGCGGTCACTTCATCTCGGCCTTCTTGAGGACTGCGGCGACGTCGTCCCAGAGCTTCCACCAGGCGGCGCGTTCGTCCTCGGGCAGTTTGGCCAGGGCGGCCGCGTCGCGGACAGCAGCGAAGTCGTGCAGCCAGGAGGTTAACACCTGCCGGATCGTGGCGTGTGCTTGGGGGTCGCTGGCGACCTTGTCCCACAAACCGAGGTCGGCTCGTAGCCAGTCGAGCGCGCGTTGCCGAAGTCCGTCGCGTTCCTTGTCGTCAAGGTCGGCGGCGTCATCGCCTTTTCCGGCGGCGGCCAAAGCGGCCGAGCGGGCGGCGTTGTACCGGTGGGGCAGGCGGGGATCCCCCGCCACGTTCGGGTCGGCCGCGAAGGCGGCGGCGTAGAAGTCGCACGCGGCTCGGTACTCTCGCTTGTAAATGGCTAAAAACCGAGCGAACTCGAGTTGTTCCTGGAGGTTTGCGGGCCGTTCCCTTCCGGCCACGATTGCGGGTAGCCGCTCGTCCAGACCGGCCCAGTGCTCGGTGAGGCGGAGGTTCCGCAAGATCGTTGGGTGATCGGGGAGTAACTGACGCGCCTTGCGTAGGGCAACGAGTGCCTCGTTAAGCTTCTTCTGCGCTCGCAGGGCGAGGCCGAGGTTGTTGTACGCCTCGGCGTAGTCACTCTTGAGGGCGATGGCCTGGCGATATGCGGTGACCGCTTCGTCCCGCCTCTTCTGTGCCTCCAAGACGACGCCAAGGTGGTTATGCGCCTCAGGGAATTCAAACCGGAGGGCGACCGCCTTCCGAAAGGCAGCCTCCGCTTGGCCCGGCTGTTGTTGATGCAGCACGAGGCCGAGGGCATAATATGCCTCGGGGTAGTCTGATTTGAGGGCAATCGCTTTGCGGAACGCGGCCTCCGCGTCAATCGGTTTCTCCTGCCCCCACAAGGTGAGACCGAGGCTATTGTACGCCTCTGGGAAATTCTGTTTCAGGAGGATCGCCTTCTCAAAGGCGGCTACCGCGAGCGTCAGCCTGTTTTGGTCGCGCAGGGCAAGGCCGAGGTTGTGATACGCCTCCGGGAAGTCGGACAGCAGCAGGATCGCGCCGCGGAAGGCGGCCTCCGCCTGGTCGAGCTTGCCTTGGTCGTAGAAGGCGCTGCCGAGATTGTTGAAAGCCTTGTGGTCTGGCTTGAGGTCGAGCCCGTCCTGATAGGCCCGGATCGCCTCTCCCAGCTTCTGCTGGTCGTAGAGTGTATCGGCAAGGTAGAATCGCAATTCCGGATGGCCCGGTCGTTGCCGGACCAGATCTCGGAGCACTTCCTCGGCCTCGGCGAGCCGTCTTGCTTTCCGAAGGCCGAGCGACAGCCCGATGCCCAATTCCGGTCGCAAACTACGCCCGGCCCGATACCATTCGATCGCCTCCGGCAACCGGGCCGGCCCCTGCCACTCCAAGTGTTTGGCGAGGGCATCGGTCAGGCCGACCTCCCGCGGGCGGGCAGCTAGGGTCGATCGAAGTACCCGCTCCGCCGGGGTCGGCGCTCCGGCCAAGTCCAGGGCACGGGCCAGTGTCACCACGCTAAGGACCGGCTCCTTTATCGGGTCGAGTCGGTCCGCTAACTCGCGCAGGCGGCGAAGGCAAGGCCCCTCGGGCGGATCGACCAGGCGGCCCCATCCGGATAGCGCCCAGGTCAACTCGCGATACAACCGTTCGTGTTGAAGGGCACCGCTCGCCCGGAGTTGACGCACCTCCCGCCGGGCCGCATCCCTATCCAGGCGGTCGGCCAGTTCGTGTGGGCGTCGCCATTCCTCCTCCGGGCGGCCTTGGCTTCGCCGCTCCAGCGCCCAGGCGTCCAGGCCGGCCACCATTTCCAATCGGACCGAGTCCGGCACGTCCTGGAACTTCGCGAGGACCTCCCGCGGCGCGTCGCCGTCGAGATCGACTCCCCAGCGCCGGAACGCCGCCACGAACTGCTCGTTGACGCTTGGCTGGACGAGGATCTCCAGATGGCCATCTTCCTGTCTCTGGTAGCCCCTCACTTCCCGCGGTTCGGTGACATCGAGCACAGCCGCCGTCAGGGCGACGTTCTTCTTCGCCTGGCCGAGTTTCGTTTCGACCTCGCGCCGGAGTTCGACGGCCTCCGCCCGAATGTCGTCGCTGGCACCCGCCGCGATATCGACCGCTCGATCGGCATCCTGGCGGGCTTCGGCCAGGTGAACGACGTCATTCGCTTCCCACCCCTGGCGCACCTTCTCCCGGATCGTTTCCATCGCCGTGCGGGCCTTCTCGCCCGCTTCGTGCTGGCGGGCCAGGGCGGCGGCGTACTGCTGCCATACCACCCATGCGACCGTCCCGCCGGCGGCGAGGATCAGCAAAGCCGATACCGCCAGACCGAGGGTCAGCCGCCGCGCCCGCCGCTCGGCCGCCGCGGTCGCCTTCGCCTCCTCCACGCGGGCCTCGGCCGCCGCCCGCTCCTGCTCCGCCTGGCGCGCCCGCTCATCGACCGCGGCGAGGTACGTCGCGACCGCCCGCGCCACGGCGTCGGCGTCTTGGGGCCGCTCGTCCTGCTCGGCCGCCAGGCAGCGGGTCGCCAGGCCGATCAGGTCCGCATCGGCTCCGCAGACTTCCAGCCGAGCGTAGGCCTCCTCCAAGCGGCCGCCGCCCGCCTGGGCGCGAAGGGCGACTGGCGTATTCCCGGTGTAGACCCGCTCCCCGGTCAGGATCTCGCACAGGATCGCCCCGAGGCCGAACACGTCGCTCCGCCGATCCACGCGATCGACTTCGCCCCGGGCCTGCTCCGGCGGCATGTAGGCGAGCGTGCCCATCACCGCCCCGGCCTGCGTCCCCCCGGCCCCCTCCGGGTGGGCGACTTCGACCTCACCGGCCGCCTCGACGGAGGGGGCCGAGACGACCTTGGCGAGTCCCCAGTCCATGACCTGGACCTCGCCGAACGCCCCGACCATGACGTTTAACGGCTTCAGGTCGCGGTGGATCACGCCGCGCGAATGCGCGAACGCCACCGCCTGACAGATCTGCGCAAAAATGACCAGGAATCGCTGCCGATCGTGCGTCGGGTCGGGCCGAGCCTTGAGGAGGTGGGCGAGCGTCTCGCCCCGGACGAGCTTCATCGCGAAGAACGGCCGGCCGTCCGGCAGCGTCCCCTGCTCGTGGATCGGGACGATGCCCGGGTGCTGCAGTTGGCCGGTGATCCGGGCCTCCTCGAGGAAGCGCCGCGCACTGTCCGGCCGGTCCTGCAACCGGTCGTGCATCACCTTGATGACCACGTCCCGGTGCAGGTGGTGATCCCGGCATCGGATCACCGCCCCCATGCCCCCGCGGGCGATCTCCTCCAGCAGTTCGTAGCGGCCAGACAGCAGCGGCGGGGATGCCAGGGCCGCCTCAAAAACGGGGGGGGAGATCTCAGGGCTGGTGGCGACGGACATCGCCGGACCCACTGGCGACGAGGTCGGCACATACTCCTGGGTCGGGATCGCGTCCGACTCATCGGGCGTGGGCATGGCGCACTCCTTGGCGGGCCGATGGGATGGGGCGATCCTACCACGGCCCATTTCGGAGTGCAAAGGGTCACTTCATCTCGGCCTTCTTGACGACGGTAGCGACGTCGTCCCAGAGCTTGCGCCAGGCGGCGCGTTCGTCCTCGGGCAGCTTGTCCAGGGCGTCCGCGTCGCGCACCACGGCGAGGTCGACCTCCTGCGTCCATCGCTTCAGCCGGGTCGCCGCCTTCGGCCGGGCGTCCGCGTCGTCGAGCCGCTTCTCCAGCAGGGCGAGGTCGGCCCGGAGCCAGTCCTGGGCCTGCCGGCGCAGCCGGGCCCGCTCCGCGTCGTCGAGGTCTGCCGCGTCGCCGCCCCGGCCGGTCGCGGCGATGATCGCCAGGCACGCCGCGGAGTAACGCACCCCGTTGCCGGCCGCCGCGACCGGCTTGTCGGCCAGGGACGGGTCGGCCGCGACCGCCTCGCCGTAGAACCGGGCCGCCGTGCGGTAGTGGCCCTTGTACAGCACGCAGAACTCGCCGAGCCGCTCCCAGTCCGCGCCGTCGGCCGGCTTGTCCCGGCCGGCCAGGACCTCCGGCAGCCGGCGGTCCAGCGCCGCCCACCGCCGCGTCTGCTCCAGCTGCGTCCGCACCGTCGCGTTGCCCGGGGCCAGCTCGGCCGCCTTCTCGAACGCGGCGACCGCGTCGTCGAGCTTCTTCCCCTCGCGCAGGGCGAGGCCGAGGTTGAGGTGCGGCCCCGGCTCGCCGCCCTTGAGGGCGATCGCCCGGCGGAACGCCGCCGCCGCGGCGTCGTACTTCTTCTGGAAGCGGAGCACCATGCCGAGGTTGTTGTGCGCCGCGGCGTTCTCCGGCCGGAGGTCGAGCGCCCGGCGGAACGCCGCCTCGGCGTCGTCGAGCCGGCCGCGGTCGGCCAGGGCGACGCCGAGGTTGACGTGCGGCTCGGGCAGGTCCGGCCGCAGCTCGACCGCCCGCCGGCCGGCCGCGATCGCGTCGTCGAGCTGGCGCAGCTGGTGCAGGACGACGGCCAGGTCGCAGTACGCCTCGAGGTAGTCGTCCCGGTGGGCGATCGCCCGCCGGTAGGCCACCGCCGCCTCGGCCGGCCGGCGCAGGTCGCGCAGCGCCCGGCCGTGGTGGAACGACGCCGCCGCGTGGGCCGGCCGCAGGTCCGCCGCCTGCTGGAACGCCGCCGCCGCGTCGGCGAGCTTCTTCTGGTCGCGCAGCGTCAGGCCGAGGTTGTACAGCGCCTCCGGGTCGTTCGGCCGCAGGGCCAGGCCGCGCCGGTACGCCGCGACGGCGTCGTCGAGGTCGCCGCGCCGGTGCAGGGCGTTGCCGAGGTGCATCTGCCCCTCGGGCGAGTCCGGCTTGAGCTCGATCGACCGGCGGATCGCGGCCAGGCCCTCGTCGTCCCGCTTGAGTTGGTGCAGGACGACGCCGAGGGCGTTGTGGACCTCGGCGTCGTCGGGGGCGAGGTCGAGCACCTTGCGGAACGCCGCCTCCGCCGCGGCGGGGTCGTTCGCGTGGTAGGCGGCCTTGCCGAGGGTGCGGTGCGCGTCGAGGTAGTCCGGCTTGAGGGCGACCGCCCGGCGGAGGGCGAGCACCGCGGCGGCATGGTTGCCCTGACGGCTGAGGATGACGCCGAGGTTGTTGTGCGCCTCGGCGAAGTCCGGCCGGAGGTGGATCGCCCGGCAGCAGGCGGCGAGGGCCTCGTCCGGTTCGTCCTCGTACAGGACGGCGGCCAGGTTGCTGAGCGCCTCGGCGAAATCGGGCCGGTGGAAGGTCGCCTGGCGGAAGCTCGCCACCGCCTCGGGGCGGCGGTTCTGTTCGAGGTGGACCAGGCCGAGGTTGTAGTGCGCGTGGGCGTCGGCGGGCGACAGGGCGAGGGCGTCCCGGTAGGCGGCGATCGCTTCGTCCGGCCGGCCGCGCTCGGCGAGGACGTTGCCGAGGTTGGTGACCGCCGCGACGAAGTCGGGCCGCAAGGCGAGCGCGGCGCGGTAGGCCGCCTCGGACTCGGCGAGCTTGCCGCGGGCGAACAGGGCCTCCGCGAGCCGGAACGGCACCATCGCGTCGTCCGGCCGGCGGCGGGCCACCTCGCGGAGGACGGCCTCCGCCTCGCGCTCGCGCCGGGCGGCGAGCAGGGCCTGGCCCAGCGCCAGGCCGAGGTCCGGCCGGACGGCCCGCGCCGCCTGGTAGCAGGCGATCGCCTCGGCGAGCCGGGCCGGCCCCTGCCGCTGCAGGAGCTTGCCGCGCGCGTCGAGCAGGACGACCTGGCCCGGCCGGGCCGCGTCCGCCGCGACGAGCAGCTCCTCGGCCCGGTCGGCCGCCCCGGCGACGTCGAGCGCCCGGGCGAGGGTCACCACGGCGAGGGCCGGCTCGCGGCCCGGATCGACCCGGTCGGCGAGTTCCTCCAGCCGGGCCCGCGACGCGGCGACCCGGCCGCCGAGGCGGAGGGCACGCACCTCGCGCCGGGCGGCGTTGTCGTCGAGGCGGACGGCCAGGTCGTGGACGCGCCGCCAGCCGGCGGGCCCGCCGGTCTTGCGCCGCTCGAGGGCCCACTCGTCCAGGCCGGCGATCACCTCGTCGCGGACCGGGTCGGCGAGGTCGCGCAGCCGGGCGAGGGCCGCCTCCGGGGCGTCGGCGTCCACGTCGATGCCCCAGCGGCGGAACGCCGCCCCGAACTGGTCGTCGAGGCTCGGCTCGGCCGGCTGGGCCGACCGGGAGCGGGCCGGTGACGACTCCTCCTCGCGCGGCCGGGTCGCGTCGAGGATCGCCTCGACGAGGGCGCGGTTCTTGCGGGCCCGGGCGACGGCGTCGCGCGCCCGGGCGGCGAGGGCGTCGGCCGCGTCGCGGACGGCCGGGCCGGCCTGGGCGGCGAAGTCGGCCGCCTGGCCGGCGTCGGCGACGGCCTGCTCCAGCCGGGCGACGTCGTTGGCGGCGACGCCGACGCGGAGGCCGTCGTCCGCCTGGCGCATCAGGGCCTGGGCCTTCTCGTCGGCGGCGAGGCGGCGCGCCTCGGCGTCGGCGTGCTGGCGCTGGACCGCCCAGACGACCGCCGCCCCGACGGCGACGAGGAGCAGGCCGGCCGTCGCCAGGCCGCGCGTCAGCCGCCGCTCCGCCGCCGCGGTCGCCTTCGCCTCGTCGGCCCGCGCCTCGGCGGCGGCCCGGTCGCGCTCCGCCCGGCGGGCGCGCTCGTCCACGCCGGCGAGGTACGCCGACGCGGCGGCGGCGACCGCCCCGGCGTCGGCCGGCCGGCCGGCCGGGTCGGCGGCCAGGCAGCGCTTCGCCAGGGCGACCAGGTCGACGTCCGCCCCGCTGGCGTCGAGGCGGGCGAACCCCTCGGCCAGGTCGCCGTCGCGCGCCTGGGCCAGGAGGGCGTCCGTCCCCGTCGCGACGTACGGCCGCCCGCCGGTGAGGATCTCGCACAGGATCGCCCCGAGGCTGAACACGTCGCTGCGGCGGTCGATCCGGTCGATGTCGCCGCGCGCCTGCTCCGGGGACATGTACGCCGGCGTGCCGAGGATCGCCCCGGACTGGGTGCCGTCCGGGCCGGGGCCTTCCGCCGCCGGTTCGCCGGGCTCGGCGTCCCGGCTCGCTAGCTCCTTGGCGAGTCCCCAGTCCATGACCTGGACCTCGCCGAACGCGCCGACCATGACGTTCGCCGGCTTGAGGTCGCGGTGGATGACGCCGCGCGAATGGGCGAACGCCACCGCCTGGCACACCTGGAGGAACGCCGCCAGGAAGCGTGGCCGGTCGTGCGACGGGTCGGGCCGGGCCTTGAGCAGGTGGGCGAGCGTCTCGCCCCGGACGAGCTTCATCGCGAAGAACGGCCGGCCGTCCGGCAGGACACCCTGCTCGTGGATCGGGACGATGCCAGGGTGCTGTAGCTGGCCGGTCAGCCGCGCCTCGGCGAGGAAGCGGCGCACGCCGTCCGGCCGGCCGGCCAGGCGGAGCTGGAGCACCTTCAGGGCGAGGTCGCGCTGGAGGTCGTGGTCCCGGCAGCGGACCACCGTCCCCATGCCGCCCTGGGCGATCTCCTCCAGCACCTCGTACCGGCCGGCGAGCAGTCCACCGACCGGCGGGCCCTCCGTCGCGGAGGCGGCCCCTTCCACCGCGGTGGACAGATCCGTCGGCGGCGACGCGGCGTAGTCGCGCGTCGGCAGCGAGTCCGGCTTCTCGGGCGTGGGCATGGCGAACTCCTCGGGGCGAACCGTCACTTCCGATTCCGGGCCGCCTCCAGCACCTCGGCCAACTTCACCGGCGCGCCGCCGCGCGCCTTGCTCGCGTCGGCCGCCTGGAGGAACGTGTAGATCTCCAGCGTCTCCTCCGGCGTCACCGGCGGCTTGCCGGTCTTGAAGAACTGCACCACCTCCGCCAGCAGCGGCTCGTAGCCGCCGAACGCCCCGCCCTGGACGACGCCCTTGTCGCCGAACGCCACCGCGCCGAAGTCGCCCTTGCCCGACCGAATGCCGCGGTACGTGCCGATCCGGCCGTCCTTCCACACGCCGACGACGACGTCCGTCCCGTCGGTGTGCGACCGCGTCAGCGTCTCGCAGCCGGGGCCGAGGATCGTGTACAGCGACTCGACGCCGTGGATGCCGTACCAGAACAGGTCCGGGTGGTGCGGCTCGATCGAGCACGGCCCCCACGTCGTCGCCCCGGTCACCGCGCCGACCTTCGGGTTCTCGCGCAACTCACGCACCCCCGGCGAGAAGCGCAGCCCGCTCGACGAGAAGACCGGCACCTTGTGCCTCGCCGCCAGGTCGTACAGCGCGACGGCGTCGGCCAGGTTGCCGGCGACCGGCTTATCGACGAAGACCGGCTTGCCCGCCTTCAGGACCGGCTCGATCTGCTTCAGGTGCGGCCGGCCGTCGACGCTTTCGAGGAGCACCACATCCACCTTCGGCAGCAGGGCCTCGATCGAATCGACGATCTCGACGCCGTACTTGTCGCGCAGCTCCGTGGTGAAGCCCTCGACCCGGTCGCGGCTGGCCGGGATGTCCGGGCTGCCGCCGGGGAACGCCGCGACGACCTTGCAGCCGGCGAAGGCCGGCTTCGGCTCCGCGGCGTTGAGCAGCTTCGTGAACGCCGACACGTGCGACGTGTCCAGGCCGATGATGCCGACGCGCAAGACCTTCTCCTTCTCCGGCTGGGCCGGGCCGACCGGCGCGACGAGGGCCAGCAGCAACGCGACGACCAGGAAGCGGACCATGGCGGGATACCTCCGGCTACTTCCGACGGATGCGACTCAACAGCGGCGACGGCTCGCGGCGCAGGCCGGCCTCGATCCCGGCGACGGCGTCCTCGAGCAGGGCGACGCGGACGAAGTGCTTGTCGTCGGCCGGCAGGACGGTCCATGGGGCGGACAGCGTGTTCGTCCGGGCGAGCATCTCCTCGACCGCCGCGACGTAGGCCGGCCGCTTGTCGCGGTTGCGCCAGTCGTCCGGCGTGATCTTGAACTGCTTGTAAGCGATCTGCTCGCGGGCCTGGAAGCGCTTCAACTGCTCGGCGGCGGACACGTTGAGGAAATACTTCAGCAGGATGGCCCGGCTCTCGTGCAGGGCGGCCTCGAACGTGTTGATCTCGCGGTAGGCGCGCCGCCACTCGTCCGGCCGGGCGTAGCCCTCGACGCGCTCGACGAGGACCCGGCCGTACCACGTCCGGTCGAAGATCGTCCAGTGGCCGGCCGGCGGCAGGCGCTTCCAGAAGCGCCACAAATAGTGGTGCTCGGCCTCCTCGGCGCTCGGGGCGGCGATCGGCCAGACGGCGTAGAAGCGCGGGTCGAGGTGGCCGGTCAGCCGGCGGATGACGCCGCCCTTGCCGGCGGCGTCGAACCCCTCCAGGGCGAAGATCACCGCCCGGCCGGCCTCGACGCATTGGTAGTGCAGCTCGGTCAGGCGGGCCTGGGCGGCGTCGATGCGGCGCTGGTAGTCCTTCTCGGCCAGCGGTCTTTCCAGGAAAACGGCCGGGGCGGCCGGCCGGTCGAGGTCCGCCCGGCCGTTCGCGATCACGACCGGGGGCGGCTCCGGCTTCGGGGCGGCGCGGCGGGTGGCGAGGGCCTCCTCGATCTGCTCGCACAGCGTCCGGGCGACGGCGGCCTGCGCATGGCGGACGTCGGTCGCCGCGACGACGTGCCACCGGCCATGCTCCGTGTCGGTGTGGGCGAGGACGTCCTCGACCGCGGCGGCGTAGCGCTTCCAGCGCTTGTGCTGCTTCGGGTCGTCCGGCCCGGTGCGAAGCCGGCGCTGGGCCTTGTCGCCGCGGTACGCCTTGCGGCGGCGCTTCTGCTCCTTGCGGTCGATGTGCAGCCAGAACTTGACGACCAGGTAGCCGTCGTCGGCCAATGACCGCTCCAGGTCGTTGACGGTCTGGTGGACGATCTGCGTCGCCGCCGCGTCGTAGCGGAAGCGGACCCGGGCGTCGAGGGCGTGGTAGTACCACGACCGGACGAACAAGCCGATCTGCTTCCGGGCCGGGATGCGCGTCGCGTAGCGGTGCGTGATCGGGTAGCGGCGTTCCTGGCGCGTCGGCGGGTACAGGACGTGGACGACCAGGCCGCGCGGGTCGAGCGGCTCGGTCAGGAACCGGGCGACCTGGGCCTTGCCGGAGAAGTCCCACCCCTCCAGGATGACGACGACGCCGAGGCCGGCTTGCCAGGCGTCGATCTGGGCCTGGTTCAGCCGGGCGCGGAGGGCGTCCTTGACGCCGGCGAATTCCTCCGGGTCGATCCGCGCCGCGAGGTCGATGGCGTCGAGCATGGCGTCCCCCGTCCGAGTGACACCGTTGTACCACACCCTCGGGGGAAGGCAAGGAGACAAGGAGACCACCCCACAAGCCCAGGCGTCGCGACGCCTGGGTCGGAGTCCCCCCCATGACGACCCTCCTCCCCGTCCTCGACCTGAAGGGCGGCATCCCCGTCCGCGCCCGCGCGGGGAAGCGCCACGAATACGCCCCGCTCGGCGGCACCGCCCTGGACGCGGCCCGGGCGCACCGCGCGCGAGTCGGCCACGGCGACGTCTACGTCGCCGACCTGGACGCGATCGCCGGGGCGGAGCCGGCCTGGGACGTGGTCGCCGCCCTGCACGGCGACGGCTTCGCCCTCTGGCTCGACGCCGGCGTCGCGACGGCGGACCGCGCCGCCGCCCTGTCGGCCGCCGGCGTCGAACGCATCGTCGTCGGCCTGGAGACGGTCGCCGGTCCGGAGGTGCTGGCGACGGTGATCGCCCGACACGGTGACCGGGTCGTCTTCTCGCTCGACCTGCGCGACGGTGAGCCGATCCTCGGGTCGGCGACCTGGCGCGGCGACGCCCGCTCGATTGCCGACGAGGTCATTTCCCTTGGGGTGCGCCGTCTGCTGGTGCTCGACCTGGCCCGGGTCGGCGTCGGGGAAGGGACCGGGACGGAAGCCCTCCTCGCCGAGCTGCACGCCGCCCACCCGGCCGTCGAGTTGCTCGCCGGTGGCGGCGTCCGCGGAAGGGCCGACCTGGAACGCCTCGCCGCGGTCGGCGTCGGGCGCGTCCTCGTCGCGTCGGCGCTGCGCGACGGGACGCTCGGCGTGTAGGCCGGTTGGGGTTCCGCCAACACCGACCCCGGCGGTAGCATGCCGCCTGCTTCGGCAAGGAGGTCGGCATGGCGACCGTGCGGCGGCTCCTCGGGATCGCGTTCCTGTGCGATCGGACGTTCTGGCGGGCGTCGGGCAGCCGGCGCGTCGGCTTGTTCGTCGCCCTGGCTGGCTACCTCTACCTCGGCCCCCTCCTGGCGGTCCTGGCGCTGGAGGACCGGTTCCTGTTCCCCGGGGCGACGTTCGGCAAGCCGTGGCGCGACCCGCCCGCGGACCTCGGCGTCCGCGACGCATGGCTCGACGCTGGCGACCCCGTCCACGCCTGGTTCCACGCCCCGGACGGATGGGAGCCACGGCGCGGGGCGGTCCTCGTCTCGCACGGCAACGGCGGCAACGTGTCGCGCCTCGACGACCGCCTCCGCCGCTGGGGCGAGCCGTTCGGCCGGGCCGTCCTGGTCTACGACTATCCCGGCTACGGCAAGTCGGGCGGCTGGCCGAGCGAGGCCGGCTGCTACGCCGCCGGCGAGGCGGCCCTCCGCTGGCTCGTCGAAGAACAGGGCGTCCCGGTCGGGGAGGTGATCCTCGTCGGCGAGTCGATGGGCGGGGCGGTCGCGATCGACCTGGCGACGCGCCACCCGGCCCGGCTGCTCGTCCTGCACGGGGCGTTCACGTCCTTCTCGGACATGGCCCAGGTGCGCTTCCCGTTCTACCCGGGGCGGTACCTCGTCCGCAACCGGATGGCCAACGTCGAGAAGATCGGCGCGGCCCGCTGCCCGGTGCTGAGCACGCACGGCACGGCGGACACCGTCGTGCCCTACGATCAGGGCGAGCGCCTGTTCGCCGCCGCGGCGGAGCCGAAGCGGTTCCTGCGCTTCGAGGGCGAGGGCCACAGCCCGCCTCGCCGCGAGGCGTTCCTCGACGCGGTGCGGGCGTTCCTCGCCGAGACGGCGAGGTGACAGAGTCGGCCTCGGCCGGTGGCCGGGCCGACGCATCGCCGTTACAATGCCTGCGGCACTGAGGACCCCTCGATGAGTACGCGCCTGCCGGGCCACGACGCGGCCGGCTCCGTTCCCGCCTCGCCCGACGACCTCCTCGCCTATTTCCACGACGCCGGCAAGCCGCCCGACCAGTGGCGCGTCGGGGCCGAGTTCGAGCGCTTCCTCGTCGATCCGGCAACCGGCCTGCCGCTCGACTACGACGGCCCCGGCGGCATCTGGGAGATCCTCTCGCGCCTGGCCGGCCGGTTCGGCTGGGTGCCGTTCATCAACGAGGCGCGCTACATTACCGCCCTGCGCCGCAACGGCGCGACGCTGTCGATGGAGCCGGGCGGCCAACTCGAACTTTCGACCGCCCCGACGACGCGCTTGGCGGAGATCGCCGCCGAGCTGGACGCCCACCGCGACGAACTGGCCGCCGTGTCCGGGGCGGTCGCCCTGGCCGGCGGGGTGCATCCGACGGCACGGGCGGACGCGATCCCGCTCATGCCGCGCGTCCGGCACCGCGTCATGGCGGAGTACCTGCCGACGCGCTCGCCGACCGCCCTGGACATGATGAAGGCGACGGCGAGCACCCAGGCGGCGTTCGACTTCGCCGACGAGGCGGACGCCGCCCGCAAGGTGACCGTCGCGCTGAAGCTGTCGCCGCTCGTCAACGCCCTGTGGGGCAACGCCCCGATCTACGGCCGGGCGGACGCCGGCGTCGTCTCGGCGCGCGGCCGGGTCTGGGCGCACATGGACCCGGACCGGAGCGGCCTCTTGACGCACCTGCTCGAGGACGGCTTCACGTTCCAGGCGTGGCGCGACTTCCTGCTCGACATGCCGATGATGCTGACGTACATCGACGGCCGGTATCAGCCAGCGCACGGCCGGACGTTCCGCGATTTCCTGGAGCGCGGCGAGGCGGGCTACTTCCCGACGCTGGCCGACTGGGAGGTGCACATCACGACGGCGTTCCCGGAGGTGCGGCTCAAGTCGTTCGTCGAGGTGCGCGGCGCGGACGCCTGCCCGCGGCCGCTCGCCCCGACGGTGCCGGCGTTCTGGAAGGGCCTGCTCTACGACGAGGGGGCGCTGAGCGCCGCGGCCGACGTGGCGGCGACGGTCCCGGCGGCCGACCTGGACGAACTGCACGAGGTCGCCTACCGCGACGGCCTGGCGGCGGTGTACCAGGGCCGGCCGCTGCTGGCGTGGTGCCGCGAGCTGGTCGATCTGTCGGCGGCCGGCCTGGGCGACGAGGCGGCGTACCTCGACCCGCTGCGGCCGGTGCTGGAGACGGGCCGGTCGCCGGGCATGGCGTACCGGGCGGCCGGGACGCCGCTGGACCTGCCGACGGTGCTGCGGGCGTTCGCGTTCGAGCCACGCGAAGCGACCGACCCGAACGCGCCGCCTGGGCCGGCGACGGAGGCGGGGGAACACGACGGGCCGGTGTATTGAGTGCGGCGTAAAGTAGGGCGGTCCGGAGCGCCACAGCGACCCCGTACCTCCCTTGAGCCGGAACAGCGGAGGCCCGCCAACCGACGGCCGGGAGCGCAGCGACACGGCGGTCAAGATACTGGTCTGGTCCCATCCCGCGCTTCCGCGGTGGAATGGACGGCTGGGGTCGGGAGCGGCCCGGAGATGACGAAACGCGGCGTTCGGCGCGCGCATAACGTTGGCGGTCTTGGCGGTCTTGGCGGTCTTTCGCGCATTGTCCACGATTGTCGGCCATAGGCGGGGAGCGGCGCGCGACGTTGGCGGCCTTGGCGATGTTGGCGATGTTGGCGGCCTTGGCCCGGTCATGTCTGAGGCGCGGCCGCCCCGGGAGGATGATCCCATGACCGGACGAGGTGCGCGCCCTGTTCTGGGCTCGACTGCGGTGTTCTTGCTGGTCGCCGTCGCGGCCGGCGATGGCCGGCCGGCCGCCCTGCCGGCCGGATGGCACGGCGTCTGGGCCGGCACGATGACGAGCACCAGCCCCGCCGACAAGGCGACCGAGGTGCCACTCGTCCTGGCGATCGAGCCGATCGCCGGCTCGGCCGACCTGACCTGGAAGGCGATGTTCGGCACCGGCGACAAGGCCGTCGTCAAAGACTACCGCCTCGTCCCGGAGAAGGACGCCCCGGGCCGGTTCAAGATCGACGAGCGCAACGGCTCCGTCCTCGACGCCCGCCTGGTCGGTGGCGTTCTCCACAGCGTGTTCGAGACGGGCGGCATCGTCTTCACCGCGCGGTACGAGCTGCGCGGCGACGCGATCCGCTACGAACTGACGACGGCGAAGCGCGGCGACAAGACGGCGGCGGGCCAGGTGCAAAACTACCGGGTCGAGGTCGTCCAGGCGGCGGAGCTGCGGAAGAAATGAGCGGCCCTCACGCCTCCGGTTCGGTGTGGTAGCCGTCGCGTTCGCGCCGCATCCGGTCTGCCTCGCGGGCGATCATCGCCTTGCGGTCCTCGCGGATGCGCCGCTGCTCCCGCCGCATAAACCGCCGCGTCGCCAGGTAGTCCCACGCCCCGATGACCAGTAGCGCGAACAGCAACCCGAGGATCACCAACCAGTAGGTGCCGTACCGCCGGGCGAAGTCGCGCTGCTCGTCGGTCAGCGGAGGCCGCTTTTCTGGGTCGGGGAATGCGTCGAACCAGTCGGCCAATGCCTGGGCCGGCCCTTCGAGGAAGACCATCGCCCCGGCCAGCAGCACCGCCAGGACGAACATCAGCAGCCCGGCCGCGATCCGCCGGTACGCCGCCCGGCGCTGGAACGCCACCTCGTTCGGGGTGAGCGTCACCTCGTCGGCGAGGCGGTGCAGGACGCGCGCCTGGAACCACAGGAACGCCCCCGCCACGGCAAGCAGGCCGAGGCACAGCGCCGAGCCGAAGACGACCTGCGGCCAGCCCACGGTCTAGCGCCCCCCCTGGGCCGGCTTCGACAGCTGCACCCAGACGCTGAGCACCTTCGCCACCTCGGCCATCGCCTCGCCGGAGCAGTTCTCCGGCGTGTCGGTCAGCTTGTGCCAGTGCGGGTAGTCGAAGTCGATGACGTCGATCGTCGGGATGCCGCCGGCGTTGAGCGGGATGTGGTCGTCCTCGACGGCGAACTTGCTGAACGCGTCGGTGCGGAAGCTCTTCGCGTCGAGGCCCTTCGCCGTCGTGTAGACCTCCTTGACGAGCCAGTCGGCCAGGTTCCACGAGTTCTGCTCGATCGGGAACTGGGCGTTCTTGCCGCCGACCATGTCGAGCAGGACGCCGGCCTGGTAGCGCACCTTGCGCTGCTTCTTGTACTCGGCCGCGAAGTGCTTGCTGCCGATGAAGTACTGGTCCTCGTCCGGGACGAAGATGTACTCCTCGCCGTCGAAGAAGACGAAATCGACGCCGACCTCGAGCTTGAGGTCCTTCATGTGACGGCCGAGTTCCATGAGCAGGGCGACGCCGGAGCCGCCGTCGTTGGCGCTGACGAACGGCTTGCCCCAGTTGCGGCGGTCCGGCTCCTGGTCGGCGATCGGCCGGGTGTCGTAGTGCGAGCAGAGCAGGACGCGCTTCTCGGCGTCCGGCTTCCACGAGACGACCATGTTGGCCATCTCGACCTCCTCGCGGACGCTCTTCTGCTTCGCCTTGAAGCGCTGGTAGGTGACCGTCGCGCCGAGCTTCTCGAAGTGCTTCTGGATCAGGTCCTGCTGCTTCTTCATGCCGTCGGTGCCGGAGATGCGCGGCCCGATCTTGCAGACGTCTTCGAGGTAGGTCATCGAGCGCTTGGCGTCGAACGGGGCCGGCTTGGGGGCGTCGGCCCCGCGGTCCTGGGCGAACTGGTCGCGCTGCATGCCGTTGGACCAGTGGTTCGCGGCGAGGTAGATGCCGACGCCGATGAGGAGGACCGCCCCGGTCCCGAGGATCGTCCAGCCTCTCCAACCCGTGGCTCCGAGCATGTGCACCTCCTCCGCGATGGTTCCTTGCCGGCATGATACCAGCCGCGGCCCGGCCGGGGCGACGGGAAAACGGTGCCTCCCGCTGGTGCCGGCCAAAACGTAGGGTGGGCCGACGAAGGAGGCCCACCGACCGACCGGGAGCGCAGCGACACCGAATTGGTCTTCGCCTTCTTGATCGGTGTCGCTGCGCTCCCGGTCGGTCGGTGGGCCGGCGCTGTTCCGGCCTTCACGGAGGTTCCGGGCGGCGGTGGCGCTCTGGCCCACCCTACATTTTGGCCCCCGACGGCGACGGTGCATCCAAGGAAAACGGCCCCTCGATATAGCACCGCGTTACTGCTAGAATGTACCGTTGTGCCTCCGCTCGACCCAGGGACCATTCCCGTGAGCCGCGACCGTAGCCTGCCGTCCCTGCCGATGCTCGCCGACCAGCCGTCGCCCCTCGCGCCGACGACGGCCGAGGAGATGCGCGCCCGCGGCTGGGACTACGTCGACGTCGTCCTCGTCACCGGCGACGCCTACGTCGATCACCCGAGCTTCGCCGCCGCGATCCTGACGCGCGTCCTGGAGGCGGACGGCTACCGCGTCGCGGTGCTGAGCCAGCCGGACTGGCGGTCGTGCCAGCCGTGGCGGCAGTTCGGTCGGCCGCGCCTGTTCTTCGGCGTCTCGGCCGGCAACATGGACTCGATGATCAACCACTACACCGCGAACAAGAAGGTCCGCAACGACGACGCCTACTCGCCCGGGGGCCGGATCGGCCTGCGCCCCGACCGGGCGACGCTGCCGTACTGCCAGCGCGCCCGCGAGGCGTTCCCCGGCGTGCCGGTCGTCGCCGGCGGCGTCGAGGCGTCGCTGCGCCGCCTGGCCCACTACGACTACTGGAGCGACACCGTCCGCCGGTCGATCCTGCTCGACAGCAAGGCCGACCTCGTCGTCTACGGCATGGGCGAGGTGCCGATCCGGGCGATCGCCCGCCGCCTGGCCGCCGGCGAGCCGGCCAAGGCCCTGCGCGACCTGCGCGGCGTCGCCTTTGTGATGGGCGCGAGCGAGACACCCCCAAGCGGGCCGGACGTCGAGGTGCTGCCGACGTTCGAGGCCGTGGCGGCCGACAAGCCGACGTTCGCCGAGGCGACGCGCGTCATCCACGTCAACACGAACCCGTACAACGCGAAGACGCTCGTCCAGTACCACGACCGGCAGGCGGTCGTCGTCAACCCGCCGACGCTGCCGTTGACCGAGGCGGAGATGGACCGGGTCTACGGCCTGCCGTACTCGCGGAAAGCTCACGCGAGCTACACCGAGCCGATCCCGGCGTTCGAGATGATCAAGGACTCGGTGACGATCATGCGCGGCTGCTTCGGCGGCTGCACGTTCTGTTCGATCACGGCGCACCAAGGGCGGGCGATCCAGTCGCGGTCGGCGGAGTCGGTGCTCGGCGAGCTGCGCCAGATGGCGGCCGACCCGGCGTTTTCGGGCGTGGTGAGCGACGTGGGCGGCCCGACGGCGAACATGTACCAGATGCGCTGCACCCGGCCGGAGGTCGAGGCGAAGTGCCGCCGGCTGTCGTGCGTGCATCCGACGATCTGCAAGCTGCTCGGCACGGACCACGGCCCGCTGATCGCGCTGCTAAAGCGGGCGCGGGAGGAGCCGGGCATCCGCAAGGTGCTGGTGGCGAGCGGGGTGCGGATGGACCTGGCGCAGCAGTCGCCGGAGTACCTGCGCGAGCTGGCGGCGCACCACGTCGGCGGCCACCTGAAGGTCGCGCCGGAGCACACGGATCCGGTGGTGCTCGGCCTGATGAAGAAGCCGGAGAACAACAACTTCGAGGGCTTCGCGACGGAGTTCAAGGCGGCGTCGCGGGCGGTCGGCAAGCCGAAGCAGTACCTGGTGCCGTACTACATCGCGAGCCACCCGGGCAGCGACGTGCACGCGATGATCGGCCTGGCGCTGTTCCTGAAGCGGAACGGCTACCGGCCGGACCAGGTGCAGGATTTCATCCCGGCCCCGTTCGACATCGCGACGTGCATGTACTACACGGGGATCGACCCGTTCACGAAGGAGGAGGTCTACGTCGCGAAGCAGCTGCGCGACCGGAAGCTGCAGCGGGCGCTGTTGCAGTTCTTCAAGCCGGAGAACTACTTCGAGGTGCGGCGGGCCCTGGAGGAGGCGGGCCGGCAGGACCTGATCGGCGGCGGCTGCGACTGCCTCGTCCCGGCGACGCCGCCGCGCGAGGCGATCGAGGCGCGGCGCGAGCGGGCGGACGCGGCGGTGAAGGGGGACCACTACCACACCCCGGCGAACCCGTCTCGGGGTGAACCTGCGGGGGAGCGCGGACTGTCAAAGACAGGGTACCGACCAGGCCGGAAGTCGCAAAAGCGGCAGCAAGGGAAAAAGAAGCGGAGACAAGGCCCGGGACAGTAACCAGTCTTCGGTCGCCCCGGTGTCCCATCGGGATTTCGCCGACAGCGGGCGGGTGGCGCTTCTCCAGACACGGACACAGCGATGAACATCGACTTCGACAAGCTCGGAGCGGGGGATTCAGCGGACACCGTATTGCCCCCGCGCGACATCTTCACCGTCCTGCCGACGAAGCACTCGCGATACCAGTATCCGCGCGACGTGCAGGCCGAGGTGTGGACCGGGTGGTTCGCGCGGCGAGACGAGCCGGAAATCGTGCTGAAGATGAATACCGGCGGCGGGAAGACGGTCGTTGGGCTGCTCGTGCTCAAAAGCTCGCTGAACGAACAGAAGGGGCCAGCGGTCTACGTTTGTCCCGACCCGCTGCTCGTCGATCAGGTCGTTCAGGAGGCCAACGCGCTGGGGGTGGAAGTGACAGAAGACGAGAACGATGCGCGGTTCCGCCGCGGGCATGCAATTCTCGTCATCAACATATTCAAGCTCATCAACGGGAAGTCGCGGTTCGGCGTCGGGGCCGAAGGAGTAAAAATCCGTATCGGCAGCATCGTGATCGACGATGTCCACGCCTGCCTCGCGACAACGTCGGGCCAGTTCACGATGACACTTGAAGCCTCAAGCGACCCCTACAAAAAGCTACACGCACTCTTCAAGGAGGAGCTCAAACAGCAATCGGAGGCGACCGCGATCGAGGTTGAGCAGTGCTACCCCGGTGCGAGTCTTCTCGTGCCGTTCTGGGCGTGGCAAAACAAAATCAGCGAGGTCATCGCGATTCTGAATGAGTCGCGGGAACTCGAACCGATCAAGTTCGCGTGGCCGCTAATCAAGGAGTGCATTAACCTCTGCACCTGCGTGTTCGCGGACCGCAAGGTGGAAATCAGCCCCCGCTGCCTCCCGATCAACGTCATCCCGAGTTTCGTCGGTGCGGCTCGGAAGATCTACATGACGGCGACGCTGGCTGACGACAGCGTCCTCGTCACTCATTTCAACGCCAGCGCGGAGGCGGTACGGAAACCAATCGCGCCGGTCACGGCCAGCGACGTCGGTGACCGCATGATCCTTGTGCCGCAGGAGCTGAACAAGAGCGCGGGCGATAACGACGTGAAGGCGCTGGTCCACAAGGTCAGCGGCAGGCAAAACGTCGTGGTCATCGTCCCGTCTCACCAGCGAGCCCAATACTGGAAGGATGTCGCGGCACAGACGCTATCGGCGTCGGCGGGCAACCTCGCCTCGGGCATCGCCAGCCTGAAAGCCGGTCACGTCGGGCTGGTCGTACTGGTGAACCGTTACGACGGCATCGATCTTCCGGGATCGGCGTGCCGCGTTCTGGTAGTGGACGGGCTCCCCGACGTGCGCCGAAAGATTGATCGCATCGAACAGACGGCGCTCGGCGGTAGCGAGCAGATGACCAGTCAGTGCATCCAGCGCATCGAGCAGGGCATGGGGCGCGGCATTCGCTCCAGTGAGGATTACTGCGTCGTCGTTCTCATGGGGCGGTCCCTGATCGGCATGCTGTACGCCGACAACGCCCTCACCATGTTCACGCCGGCCACCAGAGCGCAACTCGAACTCTCCGAGAGACTGGCCGCCCAGCTGAGGGGCAAGCCCGTCGCAGAACTCAAAAGCGCGATGGATTACTGCTTGACGCGTGAGCGGCGGTGGGTGTCGGCAAGTAAGGGCGCGCTGGTGCATCTCAAGTCAAAACCGGAGGGGACTGTGAGGCCGCTGGCGGAAAAACTCCGACAGGCGTTCGATGCGGCCGAGATTCGCGACTACCCGAGGGCAGCAGCGCTGATTCAGGAAGCGGTCAACGCTACCACGGACAAGCTCGAGAAGGGGTGGCTGAAGCAACTCCTTGCAGAGTACACGAACTATTTCAACCCGGTAGAGGCCCAAAAGCTGGTGAAGGCGGCGCTCGCGGATAACCGCTCCCTGCTCAAGCCGATCGAGGGTATCGCGTACACCAAGCTGATGACACCGAAGGTGAATCAGGCCAAGCAATGCTCGGAGTACCTCGTGGAGCGGTACGGTGACGGCAACAAGATCATTCTGGCGATGAACGCCATTCTGGACGACCTCGACTTCGCGCCCGATACTTCCTCGCGGTTCGAGGAGGCGCTCAAGAATCTGGCGTTCTTCCTCGGGTTCAAGGGGCAGCGCCCGGAGAACGAGACCGGTAAGGGACCCGATGACCTCTGGGAAATCGGCAGCCTGAAATACCTCGTCATCGAGGCGAAGAACGAGGCCACAACCGACACGATCTGCAAGGACTACTGCAACCAGCTCGGCGGGTCGATGAACTGGTTCACCGGCAACTACGACACGACCTGCGAAGCGACCCCGATCATGGTCCACCCGTCCAAGGTGTTCGAGTATGCGTCATCGCCGCACGCGAAGACGCGGGTCATCGACAAGGAGAAGCTGCCCGAACTGCGCGAGGCGTGCCGCAAGCTCGCGCTGGCGCTTGCGGCCAACGATGCCTACCGCATCCCGGCGACTGTTGCGGGGCTTCTGGATGCCCAAGGCCTGACCGCCGATTTGTTCGTGCCCCGGTTCACGGTGCCCTTCCGCAAGAAGTCCTGATGCCCTCTGGTCGGGATGCCACCCGGCACGTCCCGCCCTGTCTCGTGCAGTTGTGGGTCAGTCGCGGTTATTCAGGGTGGGTGCGTGGCCGGAGGCGGTTTTCCTTGCTTATTCCGGTAAGGCCCCTCGGTCACCAACCTGACACGGATCGCCCATCCCGGCCGCGCGGCCGTAACTCGCCCGACGGTGTGGGGTTCAAACGCGGGCGGATTGGGCTCCGTCACATCCAGGAGGTTCAACCGTGACCACCCGCATCGTGGCCCTGCTCGCCGGGACCGGCCTGCTCTGCCTGATCGGCCCGGCCCTCGCCCAGTTCGTCTTCCGCGAGCCGGAGCCGGAGAAGAAGGCCCAGGACAAGCCGGCCAACGAGGGCAAGCCGGCCTCGACCAACGTCGGCGCGTCCGGCTACCCGCGCGTCCACGCCGACCGGCGCGTCACGTTCCGGCTCAAGGCCCCCGAGGCGAAGAAGGTCCAGGTCGCCGGCAGCTTCGGGCTGGAGAAAGGCGGGCCGTGGGACATGGAACGCGGCGAGGGCGGCGTCTGGACGGTGACCACGCCGCCGGTCGTCCCGGGCTTCCACTACTACAACCTCACCGTGGACGGCGTGTCGATCAACGACCCCGGCAGCGACGCCTTCTTCGGCTACGGCAAGCCGACGAGCGGGATCGAGATCCCCGAGCCGGGCGTCGACTTCTACCACGCCAAGGACGTGCCGCACGGCGAGGTCCGCTCGCGCTGGTACCCGTCCAGGGTGACCGGCCAGACGCGCCACGTTCGGGTGTACACGCCGCCCGGCTACGACGCCGAGCCGCAGCGGCGCTACCCCGTCCTCTACCTGCAACACGGGGCCGGCGAGGACGAGACCGGCTGGAGCAAGCAGGGCCACCTGAACTTCATCCTCGACAACCTGATCGCCGCCGGGAAGGCCGTGCCGATGATCGTCGTCATGGAGAAGGGCTACGCCAGCCGCGACGGCGCGCCGCCCACGCCGGGCCGGGGCGACCCGAGCGCCTTCGAGGACGTCGTCCTCAAGGACCTGATCCCGATGATCGACGCCGCGTACCGCACCCACGCCAGCCGGGACCAGCGGGCCATCGCCGGCCTGTCGATGGGGGCCGGCCAGGCCCTGCGGATCGGGCTGACCCACCTCGACACTTTCTCCGTCGTCGGCGCGTTCAGCGGCGGCGGCCAGATCGATCCGAAGACGGCGTTCGGCGGCGTCTTCGCCGACGCCGAGGCGTTCGACCGGAAGGTGAGCCTGCTCTACCTCCACTCCGGCACCGTCGGCTCGGACGCCGGCATCCACAAGAACGCCGAGAACCTGGCCACCACGCTGCGGCAGTCCGGCGTCAAGAACGTCGTCTTCCAGGACGCGAAGGGCCTGGCCCACGAATGGCAGACCTGGCGGTACGCCCTGCACGACTTCGCGCCGCGGTTGTTCCAGCCGAAGAAGTGACGGCGCGGACAGCCCCTTGCGGTCGCCGTCGTCGGGGCCGTATCCTGAGCGTCGATGCGGTCACGACCATTCGACGACGCTCAGGAACACGCCATGAGAACTCTCCTCGTCCGCGCCGGCACCCTCGCCGTGGCCTTCGCCGCCGTCGCGAGCCTGTCCGCCCAGGACGGCCTCGACCCGTTCAAGAAGCTCCACGGCGAGCTGACCTCGGCCAAGGAACCGTGGCAGACCATCCCCTGGCACCTGTCGATCCTCGACGCCCGGGCCGAGGCGGCGAAGGAGAAGAAGCCGGTCTACCTGCTCGCCCGGGCGGGTCATCCGCTCGGCTGCGTCTGAAACAACGGCATCGCCGACCGTGCGTCGGCCTTCCAGGACGCCGAGATCGTCAAGCTGCTCACGACGCGCTTCGTGCCGGTCGCGGTCGATCAGCACATCCACCGCGTCCGCAAGGACGCCGAGGGCGAACTCTTCGCCCAGGTGCTCAAGCAGGCCGGCCGTGGCCTCGACGGCTACTCGCAGGGCGTCTACCTCTTCTCGCCCGACGGCAAGCTCCTTGCCTTCGCCAACACCGCCGACGCCGACCACGTCAAGCGTCTGCTGCAGACCGCCCTGAAGAAGTTCGACCCCGACGCCCCGCTGCCGAAGTTCGCCGACGCCGGGACGAAGGTCCTCGCCGAGGCCCCGAAGGGCGGCCTGATCATCGACGTGACGGCGAAGGTGCTCGGCGGCTACGACCCGGCTGACAAGCAGGGGCAGCGCTACCTCCAGTCGGTCGGCCGGGACCACCTCTGGCTCCGGGCCGACGAGGCGAAGGCCCTCGCCGAGGGCACCCTGCCAGAGAGCGCGATGCGGCGGCTCGTCCGGTATCACCTGATCGACAACACGCGCGGCGAGCCGCCGATGTGGCGCGACGACGAGGTGAAGACACTCGACCTGACGCAGCGCGACGGCAAGGTGACCGGCACCGTCCGGCTGGAGACGAAGTCGGGCGATCGCGGCTTCACGGCGGACGTGCTCGGCTTCGTCGAGGCGAAGGACGGCCGGGTGAAGCGGTTCGACCTGCTGGCCAAGGGCGAGTTCTGGGGCGAGGGCCCGTTCACGCGCGGGGCCCCGAAGGGCAAGTTCCCCCTCGCGGTAGCGTTCGCGCTCGCCGACCCGGAGCTGGCCATCAGCCAGGTGCCGCCGCAGGCCGCCCGAGGGAACGTCGCGGGCTACCTGCGGTGATCTCGCCGTCGGTTTCGGTCACGGCTTGACGTACACATCCGCGTCGTGCTTCTCGGCGAGGGTGACTTCGGTCACCTCGCCCTCGGTGTGCAGCTTGCCGTCCCTCTTGGTGGTGAACTTCATCGGCTGCTTGGTCCCCTGCACGTCCTTGTAGTCGCTCAGGAAGGTCTCCTCGGTCACCTCCTGCCCGCTGGCCTCGTCCTTCACCCGCGTCTCGGTCTTGAGCAGCAGCCCCGTCTCCTTGTCGAAGTACAGGTTGACGTCCCGCCTTCCCTCTCGCGACGCCCGGATGCCGACCGCCGGCTTGCCGTCGACCTTGGACTCCCCGACGCCGTCCAGGGTGAACGGCTTGCCCTTGAGCGGGGCCAGGGTCCCCACCCACGCGGCGTTCGCCCCGTGCTGGGCCTCGGCGAGCTGGTCCTTGTCCAGCTCGGCCGTGTTGTCGGCGATCCGGACCCAGCCCTTCGCGCCGTTCAGGACGGTGGCGAACCGGAACTTCTGGCCGCCGGCCTCGACCTCGATGTCCATCTTGAGCCGGTCGTCCCGGTGGGTCGATAGCGTGCCGGTCATGGCGAGGGCCTGGCCCATGCCGTGGAACTTGCCCTTGAACGTGACGGCCGACGCCGAGAACTTCGCCAGGTTGGCCTCGCCGCCGTGCGCCTTGAGGGCCTTTTCCAGCACCGCCTGCGGGGCCGCGTCATCGGCCCGAACCGGGGTCGTCGCCATCCCGAGGAATCCGAGCCCGAACGCCAGCAGCGCAATCCGACCGTGTCGCATGGCAGACCTCACTCCGAGACGAGATGAAACGGGGCCGCCGGTCGGCCCTGGAGGTGTTTCGTCGAAGTCGGCCCGGGATTGGGTGCCTTCCTGGTAACCCGGAGGCGGTAGAATGGGACCGGCCAACCCGGTCGAGGAGGTCGCCATGCGCTACACGGTCCTGATCGAACATTCCGACGAGGGCTACGCCGTCTCCGTCCCGGCCCTGCCGGGGTGTCACTCCCAGGGCGAGACGCGCGACGCGGCGCTGGCGAACATCGCCGACGCGATCCGGGAGTATCTCGATGTGGTTCAGGATCTGGCGGAAAAGGCCGGCCTCGAACGGACGGAAGTCGAGGTGGAGTAGTGCCGCGCTACCCCGGAGTGAACCACCAGGACGCGGTGCGCGCCTTGGAGAAGGCCGGCTTCTGGATCGCCCGGCAGGGCAAGCATATCGTCATGACGGACGGGACGCGAATCGTGACGATCCCGCGCAACAACCCGATCAACGCCAACACGATGGGGGCGATCATCCGCGACGCCGGGCTCACGAACGAGGCGTTTCGGCAGTTGCTCTGATCGCCGGAGGAACCGAACGACCGGCCGCCGCGTAACCCACCCGCTCGCCCGGGGTTCAACCGGAAGACGAACCGATCACCCCGATTTCGGAGGTCGAACGGATGCACCCGAACCTGATGACCGCAGGGAGCCTCCTCTTCGCCGTGGCGGGGATCGCGCTCACCGTCTGGGCCGTCTACACCGGCGCGAACCGCTCACGGCGGCTCGTCCTCGGCGTCCTGATCGGCGTCACCTTGCTCGTGGCGTACTGGAACCCCCTCTGGGTCTACTGGGTGATGGACACGTTCGGCTCCAGCTGGGTTTACTACCCCGCGATCTTCGCCGCGACGGGCGGGGTGATCGGCCTCTACGTCGGCCTGGCTCCCGGCGGGATGGCCTGGCTCGTCTGGCGCTGGCGCGGCGGCTCGTTCGTCGCCTGTATGATCGCAGGCACGCTTGCCGGGCTGGCGGGTTACCTCGGCCTCTCACTCATTCCGGGGACCGCGACCGGGCCCGGCATCCCGACCTGGCTATTCTTCACCGGCGGACTTCTGTTCGCGTTCATCGCCGCCCTCGTCGCGGGTTGTTTGACGACGCGACGGCCGCAGGTTGCCCCGGCGTGACCGGATTCAGTCTGCCCCCTGGCGTCGGCCACCTCCGTGTGCGATAACAGCGCCGTCCCCCGCACCCGGAGCACGACCATGCACTCTCCCAACCGTCGCACGTTCCTCCTCGGGGCCGCGGCCGCCGGGCTCTCCCTCGTCGCCGGGCCGCGCGCTGGCCACGCCGTCGCCCCGAGCGACCGCGTGCGGTGTGCCTTCGTCGGCGTCCGCGGCCAGGGCGGCAACCTCCTCCGCACCTTCGCCGCCCAGCCGGACGTCGAGGTAACGCACATCTGCGACCTCGACGAGGCCGTCCGCAAGACGAAGGCGGCCGAGGTCACCGAGAAGCACAAGTGGATGCCGAAGCTCGTCGTCGATTACCGCACCGTCCTCGACGATGCCACCATCGACGCCGTCGTCATCGGCACGCCGGACCACTGGCACGCCCTGCCCTGTATCCACGCCTGCCTCGCCAACAAGGACGTCTACGTCGAGAAGCCGGACGGCCACAACATCCGCGAGGGCCAGGTCATGGTCGCCGCGGCCCGCAAGAACAACCGCATGGTCCAGATGGGCACCCAGAGCCGCAGCGCCCAGGACCTGCGCGACGCGATCGAGTTCATCCGCTCCGGGGCGATCGGCAAGGTCGTCACCGGCAAGGCGTGGGAGACGGACAAGCAGCGGCCCATCCCGAAGGTCGCCGACGCGGAGCCGCCGGCCGGGGTCGATTACGACCTCTGGCTCGGCCCCGCGCCGAAGCGGCCGTTCAACCCGATGCGCTTCCACGGCAACTGGCGCTGGTTCTTCGACTACGGCTGCGGCGACCTCGGCAACGACGGCGTCCACCGCCTCGACTACTGCCGCTGGCTCATGGGCATCACCACCCTGCCGACCGCCGTCTCGGCCGCCGGCGGCAAGTTCTTCTTCGACGACGCCCAGGAGTGGCCCGACACGCAGATGGTCACTTACGAATACCCCAACCAGGTGATGAGCTACGAGATGCGCATCTGGTCGAAGCCGCGCATGTTCGGCGCGACGGAAGGGGCGGCGATCTACGGCGACGCCGGCTGGGTGATCGTCACCGGCGGCGGCTGGAAGGCGTTCGACGGCGACGAGAAGCTCCTCAAGGAGGGCAAGCGCGGCGACATCCTGACGGCGCACGTCCGCAACTTCCTCGAGTGCGTCAAGAGCCGGAAGCGCGAGGCGCTCAACCAGGAGATCGAGTCCGGCCACCTGAGCAGCGTCCTGTGCCACGCCGGCAATATCGCCTGGCGGACGGGGAAGAAGCTGAAGATCGACCCGAAGACCGAGACGTTCGACGACGCCGACGCGAACAAGCTCGTCGGCCGGGAGGCCCGCAAGGGGTTCGAGCTGCCGAAGCTGTGAGCGATTCTTCCCCCCCTCGCCCCCGCTTCGGGGGAGAGGGGTTGGGGGTGAGGGGGACGCCAGCCTCTACCCTCGACCCTCACCCCCCTCACCCCAACCCCTCTCCCCCCGCAAAGCCGGGGGGAGAGGGGCTCCGGAGTGTCTCCGTCGTCATCCCGGCCTTGAACGAGGCGTCCGTCCTCGCCACCACCCTGGCCGACCTGCGCAACCACGGCCCGCACGAGGTCATCGTCGTCGATGGCGGCAGCGACGACGGCACAGCCGACCTCGCCCGGGCCGGCGGGGCGACGGTCCTGACCGGCGTCCGCGGACGGGCAGCCCAGATGAACCACGGCGCGGCCCACGCGACCGGCGACGTGCTCCTCTTCCTCCACGCCGACTGCACGCTCGAAGCCGGGGCCCTCGACGCCGCCCGGCGGACGCTGCGCGAGTACCGCGTCGCGGCTGGTTGCTTTCGGATGCGCGTCCGGGCCGATGGCTGGATCTATCGGATGATCGATGCCGCCGCGACGGCCCGGGTGCGGACGACCGGCCTCATCTACGGCGACCAGGGCCTTTTCCTGACGCGAGAGACGTTCGACCGCGTCGGCGGCTTCCCGCCACTGCGCTTCATGGAGGACGTGTTCGTCAGCTTCGCGCTGCGGCGGCTGGGCCGGATGCGTGTCGCCCCGGCGAAGGTTTTTGTCTCGGCCCGCCGCTGGCAGAAGCAGGGGCCGCTCCGCCAAACGCTGAGGAACTGGGCCCTGACCGCCCTCGCCGCGGCGGGGGTGCATCCGGACCGGCTCGCCAACTACTACCCGAACGTGCGGTAGATCACTCGCCGTCCGGCTGGCTGATCCGGGGCGGCCGGACGCGGACCAGCGGCTCGTCGAGCGAGCGCAGGAACGCCTCCAGGTCGGCGAGATCCTGCTTGTTCAGGCCGAGCGGCTTCAGGAGCGGCGACTTCGTCGGGAAGAGCGGGTCGTCCTTCTGAGCCTCCCTGGGCCGCAACGTCGGCGTGCCGGCGTTGTACATGCGCAGGACGCCGTCGAGGTCGAACAGGCCGTTGTGCATGTACGGCCCGGTCTTGCCGACGTTGCGCAGCGACGGCGTCCGGAACGCACCGACGTCGGCCTTGTCCTTCGTGACGCGAAAGCGGCCGAGGTCTTCCAGCTCCCGGCCGTAGTAGCTCAGGCCGACGTCGTGGAACTTGCCGTCGGAGAACGTCGGCCCGTTGTGGCAGTTCAGGCAGCGCCCCTCCGTCCGGAACACGTGCAGGCCGCGCACCTCGGCATCCGTCAGGGCCTCCGCCTTGCCGCCGAGGAAGGCGTCGAACCGGCTCCGGCCGCCGACGAGCGTTCGCTGGTAGCACGCCAGAGCCTGCGCGATCCGCTCGGTGCTGATCGCCGCGTCACCGAACGCCGCCTCGAACAGTTCCGGATACCCGGCCACCTTCTTCAACCGGGCCGGCAGCGTCTCCGTCTCGGCGCGCATCTCGTCGGGGTTCTCCAGCACGGCGAGCGCCTGCGCCTCCAGCGACGGGGCCCGGCCGTCCCAGAAGAACGACGACTTGAACGCCGCGTTCTGGACGGACGGCGAGTTGCGCTTCAGCGCCTTGCGGTCGTGGCCGAACGACACGGTCCGGCCGTCGGCCCAGGCGAGGTCCGGGTCGTGGCAGCTGGCGCAGGCCATCTGCCGCGAGCCGGACAGCCGGCCGTCGAAGAACAGGGCCTTGCCCAGTTCGGCCTTCGCCTTCGAGTGCGGGTTCGCCGCCGGGTGTTCGACGGCCGGCAGGGTCCCGACCTCGCGGTGCTCGACGCCCGGGTCGAGCGTCGGCTTCGGCCACTCCTTCGCCGGCCGGGCGTAGGAGGTTCGCAACTCGACGGCGAATGCGGCCGCGTCGGCCGGGCTCTTCTCCGGCCGAGGCGGCTTCTTCGCCGGGGCGTCCTGGGTCGCCCCGACCCCGGCGGCGACGAGCAGCAAACCGATCCCGAGCCACGGACGCATCGTCGGACCTCCTCGCGGGCTCAGTAGTCGCCGACGACCTCGCCGTTGGCCCGGGTCAGCAGCGCCCCGACCACCCGCGGCTCGACCGCCTGGGCCAGCGGCCGGGCCGAGCCGTCGGCGAGCAGGACGTTCGCCACGCCGGGGTGGAAGGCGTAGATCCCGTTGAAGTTGTTGCAGTTGACCAGGCACGGGCCGTCGTTCGCCCCGTCGGCCTGGAAGCCGTTGATGACGAACGAATTCGGCTGCGCCCACGCGCAGTTGGCCGCCGTCGGCCGGGACATCGGGTCCATCACGCCCGCCCGCCACAGGTTCGGCCGGCCGGCCGCCTCGACGAGGGTGATCGTGTTCGAGGCCCCGTCCGTGATCTGCTCGACGCGGATGAACTTGTTCACCGCCGTCTCCATCACTCCGAAGCGGTCGCCCGTCGCCGGGGCCGGGCCGGGGATGTGGCCCCGGTAGTTCGTCGTCGACCCGGTCGCCGACCGCTGGTAGAGTTGGGCCTCCGCCCCGTTCGGGCTGCCGTAGTCCGACGCCGCCGACGGGTACTTGACCGGCGACGTGCCGACGCGCTCGTCCTCGGAGTTCGTGTCGCCGAAGCGCGGGCCGTCGGCCGCCGAGGGGCACATCAGGATCTGAATCGGCGTCGCCAGGGCGGCCTTGTTCGCCGAGTTGTTGTACCGCCGGTCGAAGTTGTATGTGTTGCGGACGTTGTCCTGCTCGATGTAGGGCAGGAGCTGGACGCCCCAGTAGCTGGCGATGCCGTTGCGGTCCTCGCGGCCGGCCGGGAAGCCGTTCTTCGCCGTGTAGAAGTTGTGGAACGCCAGGCCGAGCTGTTTCAGGTTGTTCAAGCACTTCATCCGGAAGGCCGCCTCGCGGACCTTCTGGACGGCGGGGAGCAGGAGTCCGATCAGGATGGCAATGATCGCGATGACGACGAGCAGCTCGATCAGCGTGAACGCGGCGCGGCGGCGCATGGCTCCTCCGGGGAGGGGGTCGCATGAGCCGCGTGGCGGACGGGCGGGCTGGCTGAGCAGGCTCGTGGCGGGTGGGGTGCCTCGCGGCACTTACCGCCATCGTAGCGTCCGGCCTCGGTCCGGCAAGGGCGTCGCGCTCACCGGCCGGTCATCTGCCGGGCGAGCTTGCTGTTCGCGTCCGCCTTGCGGGCGAGGCCCTTCGTCGCCTCGACGTCGGCATCGTCGAAGCCGGCCCGGCGGAGGTACGCCCGCGCGATCGCCTCCGGCTCGGGCGGCGTGCGCGACTTCGCCGCCTTCTCCAGCTTGGCCAGCTCCATCTGCCGGGTGCCGTCCGCCGGGCCGAAGGTGCCGCCGGCGTCGTTGCCGACCGGGACGTCTTCGGGCAGCATCCGCGGCAGCGGCTTGCAGACCGTCGTGCCGTGGACGACCTCGCGCTCGGCGGCCATCCGGCCCATCTCCAGGGCGAGCAGGGCGGCGAGCTGGCCGTCGGTCTTGCACTGGTTCGCGAGCCCTTCCGAGATGAACAGTTCGTCGGTGCCGCGGTGGAACAACTCCTCGTGCGGGACGCCGAGCGTCGTGATCACCGGCCGGATGCCCACCGACCGGTTCGCCGTCGATAGCTGCTGGCCGACGACGAGGACGCGCTTCGCGACCGTCTCGGTCGCCTCGGCACGGGGCACCGGCCGGGCGGCGATGCGCTGCGCCTCGGCGTGGTCGCCCGGCACCAGGGCGAGCCGGGCCGTCTCCGGCAGGCAGCCGACCAGGCTGAGCAGCAGCCCGGCCGCCAGGAATCGTCCGGGCATGGCCTTCCCCCCTCAGCGGTTTGCGAGCCGGTCGCATAGCGACTCCGTCGGAGCGAATCCAGACGAGATTCGGTTAGCGCCGGTCGTCGGCCCTACCGGCCAGCAGCAACAGGCCGCCCAGCAGCCGCGAGCGCTGCCCGAGGTGCGGCCAGTCTTCCGCGACGGGCCGTAGCCGGGAGAGGGCCTCGCCGAGCGACCGCCGGGCGGCAACGACCCGGTCCAGCACCGGCTCCAGCGTCCGCTCGACGAGCCGGGCGGCATCCGCCAGGCTGGCGACGTGCCGGACGCGCACCGTCGCGGCCAGCTCGATCTGGCCGGTGTGCGGGTCGAGCGTCAGCCGCTCCAGGACGGCGAGGCCCTGGTTGCCCCAGGCGAGGGCCTCAAGCCGGTCGCCGAGGAGGCGCGCGACCGGCGTCGTCCGCAGGTCGAGCACTGGTCGATCCGCCCAGACTCGCGGCCGGCGGGCCAGGTCAGTCGCGCGTACCGCCCGGGCCACGTCCGGGACGAGGAGTTCCTCCAGGTCAAGCCACGGCAGCCCCGCCATCACGAAGGCCTCCGCCGGCCGGTCGAGCAGTGCGGGGAGGTCGCGCAGTGTCGGTCCTGGTCGCCCCTCAGGCAGGGTGACCAGCAAGGCGAAGCCGACGCGCGGTACGACGGCCCGGACCAGCGGAGCCGGGGGCCGGTCGGCGAAATCCGGTGCCAGGGCGCTGTGCCCGGCGGTGCCGACCTCGTAGGTCGCCCGGACGGCCAACACGCGGAACGCGAATCCGGGTAGCTCCAACGGTCGCTGCGTCAGGAGGGATTCGACCACCCGGGCGAGCAGGTCGAGCCCGGCCTGCCGGCCGAGGTGATCGACCAGGAACGCCTGCACGGCGCGCAGCTCGCGGCCCAGCACGGCCCGCAACTCGGCCAGGCTGGCGTCGGCCGTCGCGCCGCCGGTCAGGGCCCCCTTCACGACATGCTCGGCGAGCGCCTCCGGGGCGAACGCCTCGACGAAGCCGGGGCTGCTGAAGTACGCCACCGTGCGCGGCCCGGCGTCGCGCGCCACCGCGGCCCGGACGGCGTCGTAGTCGGTCTCCATGCCGGTGCGTAGCCCGAGGGCGAACCCGGCCAGCTTGAGCGGATCGACCTCCGGCAGGCTCGGCCTGCCGCGGAGCAGTGCGTGCAGCTGGTCGGTCGAATACGACAGCCCGGCAGGGAACTCCGCCCGGGCGGCGAGCGTCCGGGCGCGGAGGTCGATCTCGGCCCGGAGCCGGACGGAGAAGTCGGCGACGACGACCGGTTGCTCGGCGGCGGCGGCGAGCCGGCCGCGGAGGTCGAGAACCCGGCCGAGCCGGGCGTGGGCCTCGTCCCGGGCGGCGCGCAGGTCCTGGGCCATGCCGGCCCAGATCGCCTCGGCGTCGCGGCGGGCGGCAGGCAGGTGCGGCATCCGTTCGCAGGCCCACGGCATGGCGCGTTCCATCCGCGTCGCCTCGGCCAGGGCCATCGCCAGGCGGCGTTCCAGGGCGTCGCACTCGACCAGGGCCGCGTCGAGGACGTGGCACGGGTCGGCGGCGCTCCCCACGCCGGCGCAGGCCAGCACGACGAGGCAAGGGACGGCGACACGGCAAACCGGCGACATGCTCGGCCTCCTTTCGGGAGGCGAGGGTCTACCCGATCAGCCGGCCGGTGTCGAGGGCTCCGGCCGCATCCGGGCGCGGAAGACGACCAGCCAGGCGACGCCGAGCAGGCCGCAGCCGGCCGCGATGGTAAAGGCGGGCGAGCCGAGGCCGGCGTCGAGCAGCACGCCGACCGCGACGCTGGAGACCATGTCGCCGACGGCGTTGACGCACGCCAGCAGCCCGAACCCCAGGCTGCGGTGGTCCGGCCGGAGGAGCTCTGCCGCGGTCGCCTTCTCGACCGTCTCCTCGACGGCGATGTAGACGCCGGACAGGACGACGACGACGAGCAGGCCCGGCAGCCAGGCGAACCAGAACGCGAGCAGGCCGTTCGTCAAGACGCCGAGGCCGTAGCCGAGCAGGAGCACCGGCCGCTTCGCCCAGCGGTCGGCGAGCGACCCGACCGCGTACGCCGCCAGGGCGCTGACCAGGTTGTGGACGAGGTAGACGCCGACGAACAAAGTCAGGGTCGTGCGGTCCGGGTTCGGGTCGCCCCACGCGTAAGCGGTGAGCAGGACGAGGAACGTCCGCGAGAAGTCGCCCAGGCCGAAGAGGAAGACGCCGCCGAGGAACCAGTAGAACGCCGGCCGGAACGGCGACCGCGGCGGTCGGGGAGCGTCCTTCGGCACCTCCTCGGCCCGGTCGCGCGCGAGGAAGAACATCGACGCCGCCGCGAGCAGGCCGGGGACGATCGCCCAGACGATGACGTTCCCGATCGAGAACGCCGACCAGACGAGCGCGATGGCGAGCACCTGGCCGCCGACCGCCCCGAGCATGTCGGCGGTGCGCTCCAGGCCGTACGCCCGGCCGTAGTAGCGCGGCTCGACGTTCTCGGCCATCAGGGCGTCGCGCAGCGGCGACCGGAAGCCGCGGCCGAGCCAGGCGAGACAGCGGAGAGTCAGCAGCGCCCACAGGCCCTGGACCAGGCCCATCAGCGCCGTGCCGACCGCCGTGACGAGGTAGCCGACCGAGCACCACAGGCGCTTGCTGCGGACGCGCTGGCCGACGACGCCGCCGGCGAGCTTCGAGACGCTCAGGAGGAAGTCGCCGACGCCCTCGATCACGCCGAGGGCCGTCGCCGCCAGGCCGACGCTGCCGAGGTAGAGCGGCAACAGCGGCGTGACCAGCTCGTGGCTGACGTCGGAGAAGAACGTCGCCAGGGCGATCGCCAGCACGGTGGCGTTCAGCCAGCCCCAGCGGTTCGCGGCGCGGTCGGGCACGGCGTCTCCATCGAGCCGACGGTGTGGCCATCCTCTGGGAGGCGAGCCGGGGGCGTCAGTCCCCGGAGGTCCGGCGTCGGCGTTTGAAGGCCGACCTCCGGGGGCTGACGCCCCCGGCTCGCCAAGGCCGCGCTGGGGGACCGCCTCAGTTCAGCTCGACCGCCTCCTCCCAGTGGGCGTACAGCTGGGCGAGGCGGGCCTTGGCCGCCTCGAAGTCGGCCGTCACCTGCTTGATCTTCTGGGCGTCGCGGTAGACCTCCGGCGTGGCGAGCGACGCCTCCAGGTCACGCACCAGGCCCTCCGTCTCGGCGATCTCCGCCTCGAGGTCTTCCACCTTCCGGTAGGGGAACTTCCGCTTCGGCTTCCCCTTGCTCGTCGTCGCCGGCGCGGCGGCCGGCCGGGCGTCCTTCTCCTTGGCCTTCTTGCGCGACGCCTCCTCCGCCCGGGCCGCTTCCTTCGCGGCGCGCATCATCTCGTACGTGTCGTAGTTGCCGTAGATGACCTCGACATTGCCCTGGCCGTCGAGGGCGAGCAGGACGTCGACGACTTTGTTGAGGAAGTAGCGGTCGTGGCTGACGACGATGACCGTGCCGTCGAACGCGGTCAGGGCCTGCTCCAGCGCCTCGCACGCCCAGAGGTCGAGGTGGTTCGTCGGCTCGTCGAGGAC
>Ga0268299_1001683_pt1 | contig 34687 bp, 29 predicted proteins | sample NOBtaG_FD_193484 | JGI IMG/M metagenome (GOLD analysis project Ga0268299, IMG submission 193484) | Activated sludge microbial communities from bioreactor in Nijmegen, Gelderland, Netherland - NOB reactor | ecosystem: Engineered > Bioreactor > Aerobic > Activated sludge | place: Netherlands... | reverse complement strand
TCAACGGCTGGATGTGCTGGTGAACAATGCGGGGGCGTATTTCACATCGCGGCAGGAAACGGTAGACGGCTACGAGATGACGTTTGGACTCAACCACTTGAATTATTTTTTGCTCACGAATCTGCTGCTCGATACGCTGAAATCCAGCGTACCATCCCGAATCGTCAACGTGGCTTCAGATGCTCATACTAACGGGGTCATCAATTTTGACGATTTGCAGCTTAAAAAGTCCTACGGCATGGCGGGCATCACCGCCTACAGCCAGTCCAAACTTGCCAATGTGCTGTTTACCTATGAGCTGGCAAAGCGCCTCGCCGGGACAGGTGTGACCGCCAATGCCATCCATCCAGGCTTTGTCGCCAGCGGATTTGCCCACAATAACGGCACCGCCATTAGCGTACTGATGAAAATTATCGGACGCCTTTTTGCGCTAACACCGGAGCAGGGTGCTGAGACGATCATTTACCTTGCTTCTTCGCCCGAAGTTGAAGGCGTCACGGGTAAATATTTTGAAAAATGTCAGGCGGTGCAGTCCGCGCCGCAGTCCTATGACGAGGCGGCTGCCCGCCGTTTATGGGAAATCAGCGAGACGATGGTGAATCAGCAATCCGCTGTCGTTTAACCTGTGAATGCGTCATAAACCGGCTGGCCTTCCCATACTTCCGGACGCGGCAGGTCAAGCAGGTGCAAAATCGTCGCGGCGGTGTCGCGGACTCCAACAGGCGTTTGGATGACATGATTGCGCTTGATGACCATCCCGTTGAGCATCCAGATAATTGTCATGTCCTCCAGCATCTCTGTGCCGTGACTGTTTTCATGCCCGCCGTGATCGGACAGCACCAGAATTGTATATTGATCGCGCAAACCCGCATCGGTCAGCGTCTTGATGACATGCCCAATCGCGCGGTCATTGGCTTCGATAGCGCGAATGTAATCCGGCGACATCCAACCCGACAGATGACCAAAAATATCGACATCTCCCAGGTATAGCACCGTTAAATCCGGCTGATTCGCGACAATATAATCGGCAGCGACTTCGGCAATATGCGTGTCATTATCCTGACCGTAGATGGCTTCCCGCAGGTAACTTTGGCGCAGTTTCCCCGGCGATGCCAGATCGCGAAGCTGTCCCCAGCTATAAAACATGGCAGTATGCAGGCCGGCGTTGTACGCCAGATCGATCATGCTCGGAAAAGCCGATGCCGATTCTTTGTAAATATTATCTGCGCCGACGCCGTGTTTTTGCGGCGAAATGCCCCGGAACATCGAATTATGCACGGGCAGCGTCACGCTGGGCATGACGGTTTGCGCCGTCCAGCTATACGAGCCGTTCTGCCAGAGCGAATCAATATTTGGCGTATTCGCTTGCGCCAGGCCGTCGGGACGGCAGCCATCAATAATCGTGAGGATGACTTTAGATTTCATGTTTTTCCTTCTCGGTTGATGCGTTGTTGACCTTCATTTTACCGCAAACGAGTCGCTCTGACTGTAGTCGGTTGAGTTCAAGTTGGGTCTGACAGCCTATGCCGAATACCCCCATCAGCCCTATAAAAGGCGCTTCATTTTTGCGTATGGTAGAGAGGAGACTCATTTTATTCCGAAATTTTAATGTAATTGAGGAGAGACAGCAGATGAGATTAAAAGCAGCCGCGCTGATGATGTTAGCGGTATTTGCCTTGAGTTTTGTTCTGGTGAGCGCGCAGGAGGTGACAGAAACGCCGATGGCGGAATCGAGCGCTGGTACTGCCGCGACATTCGAAGATGTTATTTCCAGCCCTGACACCTATTATGGTACGCCGATCACCTTGACGGGCGTCCTCGAAGCATTTCTCGGTCAGGATGTTTTTGTCTTGGGCGACAGTTCCGGCCTGGGCAATCAGCAAATGTTAGTCATCAACAATTCCGGCGAGAGCATGGACACATCCCTCGCCGAAGGCCAGCCAATTACGGTCACGGGCGTGGTTCGGCCTTCCGTTGATGCCGTTAATGACGATGATACGCTGGCGGCGGATTTCGATATTCGCGAAAAACTTCAGCCCCCCGTTGTCGATACTTACGCGGATTTCACGGTGCTTGAGGTGACATCGGCGGACGATGTTCGGGCAGCGGACGACTCCTCCGCTGAAGCCTCCAACGAGCCGACAACAGAAACATCGCTTGAAGAACTGACTTCTGGAACGGATCAGTTCAATGGACAGCGCGTATCGTTTGAAGGTGTGATCGAATCGCTGGCGAATGTGAAAATTTTAGTCGTCGGTGAAGGCGCGGTCATTGATAACGATCAGGTGTTGGTTGTCAATCGCACCGACCAGGAATTTGACCTATCTTTCAGCGAAGGGGAGCGCATTTACGTGACGGGCATTGTTCGCCCATCGATTCAAGATCAGATGGACATTGCTGCAACTGTTGGTGATAACGGCTCGGCGATAGTAACACCGCTTCCAGCCGAAGCGACACTGGAAGACGATCCCGATGCGCCAGATGTGCCAGATATTAACGAAACGCCAGCGACTCCCTTCCTGACGCCGCAGCCCGAAGTCAGCAGCGTTGATGCCACCGAGGAAGCGCCTGCGAATCCTGTGAGCGAAATTTTTTCACTTCAGGATTTGCTCGATCCCACTCAGCTTGAGCAGTATCGCACCTATACGGTTGTTGAACTGACTTCGATGGCTGACCTGACGCTGGTGGAAGCGCTGGGCGATATTATCGGCGCGCCGGATCAATATTATGATCGTTCGCTGATGGTTCAGGGGACAATCGAGACACTGGTTTCGAATAATGCGTTCGTGCTGAACGAGGGCGGCCTGCTGAATAATAATCGCTTGCTGGTGATGAGCGCGGCAGGCGTGACGGAGTTCACCGAAGGGCAGAATGTTCGGGTTTTCGGCACGGTCAAACCCTATGATGCGCCCGTGCTGGAACAGGACTTGAATCTGACGATTGACGAAACGGTGTTCGCCGATTACCAGGATTTCACGGTGGTCGTGGCAGACCGCATCGTCGTCGTGCCGTAATTTCGCAGATCGATTGCTAAAAATCAAAACGCCCTGTCGCGAAATTTCCGATAGGGCGTTTTGCATTATCTCTAAATGAAATTATCCCACGATATTCGTAGCAGCGCCGTCGTTGGCTTGGGCAGCCGTGCGCGCAAATTTGTACATCACGCCGCTCGTGTAGTTCGGAGCAGGCGCTTTCCAGGCTGCGCGCCGTTTCTCAAATTCTGCGTCGCTCAATTCGACGTTGATGCTGCGCGCGTCGATGTCTACGACAATCGTGTCGCCCTCTTGGAGCAAGCCGATTGGCCCGCCGATCATCGCTTCCGGCGCGATATGTCCGATGCTCATGCCGCGTGTTGCGCCAGAGAAGCGTCCATCGGTGATGAGCAGCACGTCACGCCCAAGACCTTGCCCGCTGATCGCCGCCGTCACGCCGAGCATTTCACGCATTCCCGGCCCGCCGACTGGCCCTTCGTAGCGGATGACGACCACATCGCCTTTTTTGATTTGCAGCGATTGAACGGCCTTCATCGCATCTTCTTCGCGGTCAAAAACGCGCGCTGGGCCGCGATGGAGGCGGGGTTCATCGCCCTTGAGCTTAATCACGCAGCCATCCGGCGCGAGGTTGCCCTTGAGGATATGCAGGCCGCCGTTCGCGCTGATTGGATTGCTCAGTGGGCGAATCACCTGCTGTCCGGGTGTTTCTTTCCCCAATGCCGCTTCCTCCGCGACGGTGCGCCCGGTGACAGTCATGCACTCGCCGTGTAAATAATTGCCTTCCAGCAAGCGCTGCGCCACCAACGCCCAACCGCCGGCTTTGTGAACGTCCGTCGCCACATATTTACCCGTCGGCTTGAGATCGGCGATCAGCGGCGTGTGTTTGCTGATATTTTCGATGTCGTCAATCGTGAAGGGGATGCCTGCCTCGCGCGCGAACGCCAGGGTATGCAGCACCGCGTTGGTTGATCCGCCTGTCCCTGCCGCCGCCGCGATTGCATTTTCGAGCGACTTGCGGGTGACGATCTGTTTGGGAAGAATATTCTGCTCGATGATACGCAGAATCAATTCACCTGCGCGGTAGGAAATGTCGTCTTTCTCGGCGTCCATCGCGGGAATTCCAGCCATACCCATCGGGCAGATGCCCATGATCTCGCTGATAATTGCCATCGTGTTCGCGGTAAATTGTCCGCCACATGCGCCCGGCCCAGGACAAGCCGCATCTTCGACGCCTTTATATTCTTCGTAGTCGATTTTTCCAGCCGCATACGCGCCGACAGCCTCAAACACGTCCTGAACGGTTAAATCTTTGCCTTTGTAATTTCCAGGGGCAATCGAGCCACCGTAGAGCATCAAGGATGGAATATTGAGGCGAATCAGCGCCATAATCGCCCCCGGCATGGTTTTATCGCAGGCCGCCAGAGCGATCACGCCATCAAAATAATTGGCGCGGGCGACCAATTCAATCGAATCAGCAATCATTTCGCGGCTGATGAGCGAGGCTTTCATGCCCTCTGTACCCATCGTGATGCCGTCGGAAATGCTGACTGTGTTAAATTCGAGTGGTGTCCCGCCAGCGGCGCGAATGCCTTCTTTCATCTTAGCGGAAAGGCGACGCAGATGAAAATTGCATGGGCCGACTTCTGTCCACGTATTGGCAATGCCGATCAGCGGTTTGGCGAGGTCTTCGTCAGTGAGGCCAATTGCCTTGAGCATGGCGCGGGCAGCGGAACGGTCTGTGCCATCAACCAGAGCGCGACTGCGGGCATTGAGGGCTTTAACCCGGTCACGAACTTCGGGGGAGTCTGACATAATAAAGTCCTTTTAGTTGCTGATGATTGATTTCAAATGTGTTGTGTATTGTAGCGCAGATTAGATAGGAGTTTACAATTTTGGATATAGAGCTTGAGGTAAGGGTATAATGATTGTTAGAATTTTCAAATAAAAGCTTAAAATTTTATGACCACAGGACGTATAGCTGTAATGAAGACTATTCTGGCAATTGACGATGATCCTGATGTGGGCGCACTCATAAAAATGATTCTGGAACCGAATGGTTATAAAGTTGTATTTGCTCAAAGTGGGCGGTTAGGGATTCAGTATATCCAAGAGGTAAAACCAGACCTGATTATATGTGACATGATGATGCCTGAAATGAGTGGCGAAGAGATAATCTCGATTTTGCGTAATGATCCCATTCAGGCAGCAACTCCCTTCATTTTTCTTACAGTCAAGGGCAGACGTGAGGAACACCGTAAGGGTATGGAGTTAGGTGCAGATGACTATTTGAGCAAACCATTTCTTCCGCATGAGCTTCGAGGGGCAGTTAATTCTGTCTTGAAAAAGCATGAGACGAGAGTGGGAATTCCAAAACTGGTAAGCGGTCACGTTTTTTTAAGCTATAGCCGTAGAGATAGCGCTTTTATGAAAAATATCAGCGTTAGCTTGGTAAGTGCAAACCTGAGTGTCTGGACTGACGAAATCTTGGAGCTAGGCACTCCAGACTGGGAAAAAACGATTTCAAACGCTATCAAGCAAGCGGGTTGTTTGGTTGCCATACTCTCTCCAGACGCAGAACAGTCGATATGGGTAGCACGAGAATTAGCGATGGCAGAAACTGCTAATATCAAAATATTTCCAATGTTGATTAGAGGCGATGAAAAGACTTCTATCCCAATCAGACTGATTTCTCATCAATGGATTGACGCACGTGAAAACCATGACGAAGCTGTACACAAATTGGTTACTGTGATACGCGGATACCTAATATCCTGACTTACCAAGTTGACAGATTAAGTGTCAATGTAGTGCTTTAATTCCTCTCGAATGTTGTCTATTGAACATCTAAAAACTCTGCTCTGAACTTTCTTTCTCGTCAACGTGTAATTATAGAACAAATGAAATAATGCAGATTAGTGACTTAAACACTTAGAAAGGGTTTATATGAGTGATTCAATTAATTTCACGCAAAAAGTTCAAATTTCGCCATCAGCAGTTTACTACGCACTGACGAATGCGATGGCGCTGCGGCAGTGGTTTTGCGACTCTTCGTCGGTGCGCGCTGTGGTCGGCGGCAGCTATTTCGTCGATTGGAACATCGGCTATTACGCGGTGGGCGAATTTACGGCGCTGGAAGCCGATAAACGGGTTGCGTTTACCTGGCAGGGTAAAGGTGAGCCAGGGGTTACACAGGTTGAATACACCCTGGAACCAGCAGGCGACGACACCATAATTCATTTGCAGCACAGTGGGATCGGCAGCGGCGAAACATGGGAAACCGTTCGCCAGCAGTTCCAGGAAAATTGGGAAAGCGCGCTGGAAAATTTGAAATCGGTTCTGGAAACGGGGTTGGATTTACGAATCATGCGCCGTCCCATGCTGGGGGTTTATCCCATGCCACTGACTGAAGAATCGGCGAAAAAATTGGGTGTTCCGGTTACAGAGGGGACACATCTCACGGGTGTAGTTGATGGCCTGGGCGCACAAGCAGCGGGCTTGCAAAGCGGCGATGTCATTATCAATGTGGATGGCAAAGTTGTTCGCGATTTTTCGTCGATGGTGGCGGCGCTTGCGCCTTTTCACGGTGGCGATACGGTTGAAGTCGTTTTTTACCGGGGCAGTGAAAAGCACACCGTCAATATGACACTTTCGAAACGTCCCGAACCAGATCGCCCAACCAGTCCGAGCGAATTTGCGGAAGCGCTGCGCCTGGGCAAAGCCGAAGTTGAGGCCGAACTGGATGTCCTTCTTGCTGGGCTGCCGGAAGAAATCGCGACGCAGCGTCCAGAGCCAGAGGAGTGGAGCATCAAGGAAAACTTAGCCCACCTCATCTGGACGGAACATTGGAATCAGATGTGGCTGTGGGGCGCAGTTGGCGGCGACGATTCTATTCCCTGGCCTGATAACGGCGCGATGCACCTTGCTCCAACGCTGGCAACTCATCAAATGGTTGTCGAACTGCTGGCCGAACTAAAAACGGCTCATGCGGAGACGGTTGCCGCTGCTGCCGCCCTGCCTGCGTCATTTATAGAACGCAAAGCCAGCGCGATTACGATGGCTTTGGTGTTGAACGGCCTGCCTCCCCATACGCGCCAGCATATTGACCAGATGCGCCGCGCACTTGAAAGCATCCGAGCCGCGCCGTTGATTGCTTAAATTCTGGGCCGTCAGTGCATCAGGATTTTTACGCTGACGGTTCATTTTCAAACTCAACGTTTTCCCTCCTATGGCTGGACGCTGCCAAAGGCTGATGCTATAGTTCACCATCAACGTCGTAAGAGGGTTGAGTTTGATCGTTATGGTTGATGTTTCCTACAAAAGATTTTTCGCGGCATTGATGGCCTGTGCGCTGTTCTTTTTAACCTCCTGCGCAGGGCTGACGAATGCAGGATCGAGCGGTGCAGCGCCGATTTTAGCGCCGCTGGTACAAAGCGCTCCGGGCGATGTCGTTTCGGCATTTTTGAACAGTTGGAAAACGCGCGATTATGGGGCGATGTATAACCAAATCAGCGTTCAAAGTCGCAATCTGTATACGCAGTCGGTTTTCCAGACGACCTATGAGACTGCGGATAACGCCACTGGCCTTGAAGACCTGACATACACGATTCGCGAAGCCTCGACTCAAGGCACATCAGCCGCCGTCAAGTACGATATAGCCATAACATCCAGCTTGTTTGGGACGATTGAGGATAAAAATCGGACGATGCGTCTCGTACAAGACCCGGCGGGCTGGCGCGTTGCCTGGTCGAGCATGGATATTTTTGATGGCCTCGCGGGCGGCGCGCAGATTCGCTCAATTGCCCAGCCGAATGAGCGCGCCAATATTTATGACCGTAATGGCCTGCCACTGGCTGAGCAGGGCGGAACGGTGATCGCCATTTATACACGGCGGCAGAATATCCCAGATGAAGCCGCTTGTATCGATTTATTAGCGAGACTGCTGCGCCGCCAGCGCCAGGATTTGGTCGAGCTTTTCAGCCGATTTTTACCGGAATCCGCCTTTTACCTGGGCGAGATCGAACCCGATGTCAATGCCGCCAACAGCCAGTTGTTGTTGGATTTGTGCGGTGTTGGCGAGGGGCAAAAATACGAACGCCAGACGCGGCACTATTATCGCGGCAACGCTGTTTCGCATGTTTTGGGTTACATCGGTCAGATTCCGGTGGATGAAGTCAGTACGTGGGAATCGCGCGGCTATCAGGCGGGTGATCTGATCGGGCGAACAGGAATCGAAAGCGCTTTTGAGGAGCAGTTGAGCGGCAAGGCGCAGCGCATCCTGCGGATTATCGAACCGGGTGGGACGCCAATTCGCACGTTGGGGAATACGGACGGTACGCCGCCAACGCCGATTATGCTGACGATTGATCGCGATTTGCAGGTGGTGGTCTCACAGGCGCTCTCCGATGCGTATAACTATGCCGATGGCAGTTGGGGCGCACGCAGCGTTTCGACAGGTGCGGCGGCTGTTGTCATGGATGTCAACACGGGCGCGATCCTGGCGATGTCGAGTTTCCCATTATACGAACCGGACATTTTTAACCCGGATACATTCTGCTGCCAGCCTGTCACGGCGGGAGATCGAATCGCGGAAATTTTTGCCGATTCACGCAGGCCACTCGTCAATCGCATTTTTCTGGATCAATTTTCGCCGGGTTCGATCTATAAAATTATCACCACAGCCGCCGCCGCAGGTGAAAATATTCGCGATCCGAACGAAATTTTCTACTGCGATCTGCAATGGGATGACGGGCCATCCTTTGGCGATACCGCCGGATTTATTCGCGGCGATTGGCGCAAATGGGAGCCGGAAGAATTTCGCATCCCGACAGGCGATGTCACTATGTCGCAGGCGCTCACGTCCTCATGCGATCCCTTTTATTATCAGATGAGCGCGATGTTATTCAACCAGCGTGGGCCAACGGTTGTGGTTGATTATGCCCACCGGATGGGCTTAGGCAGTATGACGGGGATTAATTATTATGGCCCGGAAGCGGCGGGGGTGCTGCCTATCCCTAACAACGTCACCGAAGCGATCAATAACGGCATTGGACAAGGTGATGTTAAGGTTACGCCGATTCAGATGGTTCGCATCGCGGCGGCAATTGCCAATGGCGGCAAAGTTTTTCAACCCTATCTGGTGCAGCAAGTTGGCGGTATGGATGGCACAGCCGTGACCTTCCAGGCTGAGCCGACGGTTGCCGTCGAGATGGGCTTGAGCGAGGACGTGTTAAAAGTTATTCGCGATGGCATGTGCGAGGTGACGACCAACGAGAAATTAGGGACGGCTGTTTGGCCTTTTGAGGATACACCTTATCATGTTTGCGGTAAAACGGGTACGGCGCAGACCTCACGTTATCCGAACGCCTGGTTTGTTTCTTACGTCCCGGCAGAAAATCCGCAAATCGCCATCGCGGTGGTGGTCGAACAATCGCTGGAAGGCTCACAGGTCGCCGCGCCGATCACGCGCCGGATTATAGATGCGTATATGGGCGCGCCGTTCTGGGAATACCCTGGCCTGTGGTTAGACCCCTATACGCCGCTGACCGTGCCGGAAGGGGGGACATACGGGGGATGAGCGAAAAAAAGAAGCGCATTATTCGCTGTTTATCGTGCAGCGGCTACGCCTGGATTGAAGATGACGACGGGCAGGTTGTCGATTGCGACTGGTGCGGCGGTGTTGGCTACGTCTATCGCGACGAAAAGGATGTCGATACGCGCATTCCAGAAGCCGATTATCCTCATGTAGCCGATATTCTCGAAAAGCTCGAAATGGAGCGAATGCGCGAAATCGGCTACACAGGCGAGGCAAAAAAGCCCTGGGAACAGGCCATTCGCCAGCGCCCAAAGGATGATGACTAAAAATTTCAGCCAGTGGCGCGCTGCTACCAGCCCCATGTCCCCGGCGCGCCTTTGAATGGCCCGACGATTTCGGACGTAATCCAGCCGCCATAAAAATCGCCTTCCTGGGGAATGACCTTTTCGTCATTCACAAAGCAGGCGTCAACGCGTTGTGGATAGAAGGCGAGATGATTTTTCAGCACTTCATAGCCCGGTGCGGGGTCGTCGTAGCTCCAGGCGACATTTTGCGCGATCCGTTCGCCGACTTTGAGTGTCCAATAGCTGGCAGCGCCTTTAAATTCGCAGAATGTCCGGTGGCGTGTCAGGCTGAGATACTCGCGCTTGATGTCGTCGAGGGGTATGTAATAGACAGGTGGATGGCTGGTTTCCAGCACCCGGATGGCACGGCTGCTATCGGCGATGAGTACGCCATTAAATTCCACGCGCACCCGTTTTGAAGTCGGCTCGGCGCGCGGCGGGCGGGGGTAATCCCAGACAGATTCTTGATTTTCGAGGGGTTTTTGTCGCTGTGTTGGATCGGGCATAGGATAGACCTCTTCTAATCATTCTTCTTTACTTGAGTCTCTAATCCGTCTTTCCCATTACATGATAGATGACTCGGTCTTTGAGAAAATTATTGACCCAATTGGCCTGCTCGGTCATCGCTTGAGGGGCTTCTTCGGCGTTCATCACCTGGAAGCCTAAATTTTCGTAATAGGGGATAAGGTCAGTCTCCGCCAGCAGGTACAACGGCCCTGGCGAATGCTCGATCAGCGCTTGCACAATCGCTTTGGCATAACCCTGCCTGCGATACTCAGGCCGCGTCACAACACTGTCGATTTCCTGAACATCGCCCTCTGGATGCACCATGCCAATGCTCACAATTTTCTTGACGCCGTTTTCGACAATTTCCAACACCAGAAAATAATGCCAGTCGATGGCGTTGGGATTGAGTGGGGCAGCGCGTACCATGCGTTTGATGGTTTCCGCGTCGGCGGCAGTCGCGGGACGAATGCTGTAATCGTTCATAGGCGATGTGTGCTAAATCTATTTAAAAAAATCACAATACTTCAAGTTATAACACAATTTATGGCGTTTCATAGGCTGTTGGCACAACGATCCTTTATACTCAAGCGAGATGATTCAAATAAACGAGGCAACATGACACAATACACATTTGATGGCACGTTAACCGCAGTCGCGCCGTTTGCTTTCAATCAAGCGCTTCAGTTTTTAGGCATCTTTATTGCTGACCGGATGCTGGCCAGACACTCATTGGTGGTTGCCGACCCACAGCGCGGAATTACCGGGCATGTCTTGAAGTGTGCTGCGGTCACCCGTCATCTGGTCGTTGCCCATGACCTCACGAGCGGGAACGGTGGATGAAGTGATTGCCCCGCAGGTCGGCAGAGTATGGGCATATGAAAACTGCAAGACTTTGATTGAGTGGCTGAGATTGTCGCACCATCCACATGCTGCGGCGAAATGCCCACAAGGAGCTGAACGAAGTCTACGATTGTCCAGCATGAAACGGAGAGCCGTTATTATTTTTTCCGGCTGGTAACCATCTGAACATAACGAATCAAAGATTGGCGGAGTCACGTTTTAAGAAGCGGGTAATTAAGGAAAACACGGATCGCTTGATACAGTTTGGCACGGTATAGTCATCGTCAAGCGATGATAGTCGCTAAAGCCTCAAAAACGTGAAAGCATTATTGTTCAGCAAGAATAGAAACGATTAAGAGAACCAGAAAACCTAGAAAAAACATAGCGGTTATTAATGGTGTATCGGGAAATTCGTGGGCTTCACTCAGTAATTCCTCGGCGACGAGATATAACAATGAGGCCAAACCAAATGCAAGTACGAGAGTAAATGCAAATCCGCTGAGTGTACTGAGAACTGTCGCTCCTAATAAAGCGCCTACGATAAATAGAACAGCGAGACCTAAAGATGCACCGATTACTCTCTTTCGAGACATTTTTACCCGGCTCAGGGTCGCTGAGACAGATAGGCCGAGAAAGAAAATCTCAATCGTCAGCGCAAAGGTTAACAGGATACCTTCCGTAGCGCCTAACGCAAAACCAATTCCAACTAACAGACCATCAATCAATATATCCAAACTTACCGTCGCAATCAGACTGGTGGGCTGCCTAACATTCAATTCGCTGCCCTTATCAGGTTTAGCTGTAAATTCGCGCAGCGCCAACATCGCAACAACTCCAATTGCAAAACCAATGATGGTGGGAAGTGCCTGGCCTTCGTGTTTCAAGTCAGGCAGCAGTTCAATACTAACAGCAGCGAATACCACACCAGCAGCAAAATGCTGTGCCATACTGTGTAAAACTTGACCGGGTGAACGAAATGCAGCAATGATACCCCCTACGACAACTGAAACCGCTGGAATAAGGGCAAAGAAGAAAACATTTAGAATAGACATTATGAAAACCTCAATAAGCTGGTAATCCTACAATCATTTCGAAAAATGCTGTCTAGCAACAGGTAGACATATATCTACTCTAATTCTAGTGATTGAATATGACAAATTATTATCCTCATATCGCATATTGGTTCCGATTTTCCATCACACTTCTGGTCGAAGAGCATCATGAAACTGGTGAGATGGAAGTGAAATCTTGATATGAACCTCATTCCAAAATATCTATTCAATTTGTCACTGTATGTTCCACTGCATAGTTTTCCTGTGGATCTGTCGGGGATGGACATTCATAAATCAGCAGGAACTTGTGTGACGATCACAGCCCCTGCGTGAAAGAGCTAACCATATAGGTAAGACAAATTATCAGCAAACACCTGGCCTGAGCCAGACTCCTGTAGCGAGACGACCTCATCAAAATATGAGTATAGTGATAAGGGAAATAATCAGACTCAGCACTAATCCCACGACAAGACCTATGAGAAAACCTCTGAAGTGATGACTGAATGTATTATATTGTTCCATCCCTTCTACCCCGGGGATAAAAAGCGCCTTTGGCTTCAAAATCATGGTGACGAGGTAATCTATAACGAGTAGATCAAACAGGTTCAATACCTCAAACACCAGATAAGTATTCAAAAACACAGGCAGGAATTGAGCATCGCCAGTACGCGCAACAAGCTGAGCATTCGAGTAAAAAATTGTACCCAGCATGAAGCTGTATGCAATGACAGCCATGATGATGGTCTGCTTTTTCTCTGCGTCTGTTTGCGGAGGGAGCTGCTCTTTGATTTCTTTCGGATATGATCGAAGCATGACCCTCGGATTTAAGTACATGCCCCCCAGTATGATGATACTGCCTCCGATGCTCAGAATCAGACCATGTATGATGATTTGACCAATGGATAACCCATCCATAAATGACTCCTGTTTTGTGAGCGTGAATAATTGGAACGATACTCAACTTGAGCAAAGATACTTAAATTAGTTCCGCTAAATTATTTTATTTATAAAAATGATTATTTAAAATTTAGCTTAATCTAAATATAGTGTCAAGACGATGGCATGAGGGAGTGAGTAGTGCTGCGGCAACTTATCGACAAACTTTCGACCTTATCAGGTTATTGACATTACAGGCATTTTATTCTACTATATATGAATAGTTGTTCATATGTTGGCACTAAAATCATGCTCGATACCCAAACATCGTCATCTGTCTGCGGGGACGCGGATAATAAACAATACGCGATCCTACAGGAACACTTAATTGAACCACCTACCGCCAACCAACTGGCAGAGATCTTTAAAGCGCTCAGCGATCCGAACCGTCTACGCCTTATTTCACTCCTGCTTGAAAATGAGGTTTGTGTGCATACACTCGAAGCTGCGCTTGGAATGAGCCAATCGGCGATCTCGCACCAACTGCGCCATCTACGGCAGTTAAAATTGGTACGTTTTCGCAAAAAAGGGCGACATGTTTACTATGTACTGGATGATGAGCATGTGCGGGATTTATTTAAACAGGCACTTATGCATGTCGAGCATCGTTAGTTGGGGAATGTCTGAATAATTTTTTTGAGAGAATACATGAATAAATGCTCATGTATTGATACTAAGTTTCAATACCGTACCAAATGACGAAAAGTTCGTCATCAAGATGAAGGGTAAAGCAAAATGGAAACCGAAACACGACTTGAACTGAATCTGATATTGCCTGATATGGATTCTGAAGATGAGTGCGTCAATCTCCTCACAAACCGACTGGCTCAGCAACGAGGAATACAGCAGGCGCACATTGTCCGGGAAAATGGTGATGCACGGTTGTGTTTACACTACGATCCCAATCTGATCTCACTGGCAACGGTGCAGCAGTTAGCTCATGAGACGGGTACAGAGATCAACCAGCGTTATCGTCACCAGCAGCTTCCATTTACAGGAATGCACAGCGCCGATGCTGCGACAGGTTTGGAGCGACGGCTACGCCAGTTGAATGGCATGATCCATACCAGCGTGAATTATGCTGCGGGCCTGATTTTCATCGCCTACGATAGTGAAGTGCTGCAATACGAAACTATTGAGCGCACCATTCGAGAGATGGGCGTTAATCCTCAAGCACCCACAGCATCGACGCAAGAATATAAAAAACAGGATCACAGCAAAGTTGCCGATCATGATCATGAAGGCGAAGAGGAAAATGATCATAAACATGAGTCGGGTGAACATGCTCATGGTCATGGACACGATCATGGCAGTGCCCCCGCTTTTTTACCGCACTGGATGCAAGAACGCTGGACTCTGATTCTAGTCGTGGTGGCGACAATCTTTTTCGTCATAGGATGGCTTGGTGAGCGCTTTTTAGGGTTTACCCCGACGTTAGCGAATGTGTTTTATATCCTTGCCTACATCGCAGGCGGCTACGATGTAGCGACGCACGCGATTCCGGCGCTGCTTAAGGGGAAACTGGATACCGATATCCTGATGCTAGCCGCAGCGGCAGGCGCTGCCATCTTAGGTGAACTCGGTGAAGGCGCATTTCTACTGCTGCTTTTCGCCATTGGTCATGCTGGTGAACACTATGCTCTTGACCGGGCGCGTAATGCTATCGGTGAGCTTGGCGCGCTCATGCCCAAAACGGCGCGGGTAAAGCGCGGTGATCAAATCACTGAAGAACCTGTCGAGGCTTTGAATATCGGCGATCTCGTCGTCGTGCGTCCGGGCGACCGGATTCCGGTGGATGGTCAGGTTACTGAAGGCAGCAGCACTGTCGATCAGAGTCCCATCACTGGCGAAAGCGTACCTGTGACGAAAAATCAGGGCGATCAGGTGTTTGCTGGCACGGTGAACAAAGATAATGCGCTCGACATCAAGATCACGCGCGTCGCAGCGGATAACACGCTGAGCCGTGTGGTGAAGCTGGTGGCAGAGGCCCAGAGCCAGCAAAGCCCGACGCAGCAGTTCGCCGACCGTTTCACCAGCCGGTTCGTTCCGGCGGTTTTTGTCGCTACCGCGCTGCTGATCGTGATTCCGGCGTTCTTGAACCTGATGCCTCTACAAGACAGTTTCTATCGCGGAATGTTGCTGTTGGTCGCGGCGTCACCCTGCGCGCTGGCAATTGGTACACCCGCAGCGGTGCTGGCAGGCATCGCACAGGCGGCCCGTAACGGTGTACTCATTAAAGGTGGGGTGCATCTGGAAAATCTTGGCAGACTGAAGTCAATTGCGTTTGACAAAACCGGCACTATCACCAGCGGCACGTTTAATGTCACCGACGTTGTAGCCCTTAACGGCACATCGAGTGATGAAGTGCTCCGTATCGCCGGAGCTGTCGAACAGCAATCCAACCACCCGCTCGCGCAGGCTGTGGTGCGCGCGGCGAAGGAGAAAGAGTTGCAGCTTCCAGAAACGGGCGGACTGGAGAATGTACCGGGTCGCGGTGTCCGCAGCAAAGTCGGTGGGGAACCGGTGTGGATCGGCACGCTCAAATTGTTCCAAGATGCTCCAGGACTGTCGGCGGATGCAGCGCTTGCGAGTAAGGTGGATGAGTTGGAAAAGCGCGGACGTTCCACAATGGTCATCAGTCGTGGACAGCAGTTCATTGGCATCCTTGGGCTGGCGGACACAGCGCGTCCAAACGTCAAACAGGTGATGGATGACTTGCGAGAGCTTGGCATCGAACATCTCGTCATGCTCACCGGCGATAATGAGGAAGTCGGCAAGAACATCGCAAACCAGGTTGGCCTTACCGAGGTGCAAGCCGAACTGATGCCCGAAGACAAGCTCAACATTATTAAGCAGCTTGACAGCAAATATGAGTCCATTGCCATGATCGGCGACGGCGTAAACGACGCGCCAGCGCTGGCAACAGCGACTGTCGGGATTGCGATGGGTGGCGCAGGAACCGCCGTCGCGCTGGAGACTGCTGATGTTGCGCTGATGGGAGATGATCTCGGCAAGCTGCCTTTCGCAGTCGGTCTCAGCCGCTTCAGTCGTCAGATTATCCAGCAAAATCTACTGATTTCTTTCGGCGTGATTGCGCTCTTGGTTGTTACGTCGGTGCTGGGCATTGTGCAGCTCAGTTTTGCTGTGCTTTTGCATGAGGGCAGCACACTGGTCGTCGTCGGAAACGCGCTGAGGTTACTGGGCTATCGCTCTAAAAGTGCGTAAAACCTGACAACCTATCTCGTTTTGCAACGGTGTAGTCTCCTTATTGATAATGGAGATTACACCCACCAGTTTGTCGCCGACAGGTTTATAAGAAGGAACTTGGGTGTTCAATCCAAACATTTTTCGTGACTACGACATTCGCGGTGTCTATCCAACCGAGTTAAACGAAGCCACCTACTATGCTATCGGTCACGCATTGGCTGTCTATTTGAACGTGGACAGCATAGCCGTAGGTCGAGATATGCGTATATCTTCCCCTAATCTATTTGCAGCTCTCGTTGATGGAATTACAGATCAGGGGACGCAGGTAATCGATCTTGGCTTGATTTCAACGGAGATGCTCTACTTCGCGTCAGGATACTATCAATTTCCCGCCAGCGCGATTGTTTCTGCATCCCATAATCCGCCAGAGTATAACGGGTTGAAAATCGTCACCCAGGGTGCTGTGCCTCTTAGCGGTGAGCGCGGCTTACCGGAAATCAAGGCACTGGTACAGCAAAATCAGTTTGTGAACGCCGCTCAAAAAGGACGTGTCACTCAACAAAATATTCTTGAGGATTGGATTAACCATGCATTGAGCTTTATCAACCCATCCGCTTTACGACGGCTCAAAGTGGTGGTTGATGCAGGGAACGGCATGGGAGGCATCGCCTGGGCGGAAGTAGCTAAACGGCTGCCGATTTCCATCATACCCCTTTACTTTGAACTGGATGGAAATTTTCCAAACCATACCCCTAATCCGGTGATCGAGAGCAACCTTACTGCCTTAAAAGCCAGCGTTCTCAAAGAGCAAGCGGATTTTGGGATCGCGCTAGATGGAGATGCAGATCGTATCATCGTGCTTGATAACCGGGGACAGATGCTCTCCAGCACAGTGTTCATGGCAATGCTCTGCCAGGAACTCCTCATTAAATATGGTCCCGGCCTGGTGCTTTACAACGTGACCATAGGCAGAATTGTCCCTGAAATCGTCGAAAAGTATGGTGGCACGTCCATGCGTGTTCGTGTCGGTCACGCCTTCATCAAGCAATATATGAAGCAGTATCAGGCGCTTTTCGCGGGCGAAACATCAGGCCATTATTACTTCCGTGACAATTTCACAGCGGACAGTTCATTGATTGCTGGGCTGTTTGCGATTCAGTTTGTCTCGAATCAAAGTCATTCGCTGGCTGAAGTTGCACAGGACTTCAATAAATATCCTCAAAGCGGCGAAATCAACTTTGTGGTTCCAGATGTCTTGCAGGCGTTGGAGCCGATCAAATCCGATTATTCGGACGCGAAGGTGGATGAGATTGATGGCTTGACTTTTTGGTATCCAGACTGGTGGTTTAACCTGCGTCAGTCAAAAACCGAACCGCTGCTGCGCTTGAATGTAGAGGCCAATACCCTCCCAATACTTCAGGAGAAAACGACTACGATTATCCAGAAAATTCAAGCAATGGGAGGCGTAGAGAAGAAGGGATGAACGTCAATGAACCAGCAAGGCGGTTTTCAAAATTATCCGGTATGGTTTTGCGTTTCTCCTTTGTGAAGGAAGTACACTGGTCGTCGGGAGTTTGCTAAGACTTTTGGGATATTGGGAGAATTAGCTCGTGATTGAAGAAACTAACTTGCCTGCCGACCCTGCGGTACTCTCAAATACCGTCAAAAGTAACCCGGTACGGGAGAAACTCTTATATCTTGCTTGGGGACAAGCGTTAATCGCTACCTCCGGCAGCCTCTTTCTCAGCGAGGTAATGGGCTTTGTTCCCTGTATTCTCTGTTGGTATCAGCGCATTCTGATGTATCCGCTGGTCATCATTATTGGTGTCGGTGTTTTGCTGCGTGATGTGAAAGTTCGCTATTACGCTCTGCCATTGAGTTTGTTAGGGATGGTCATTGGACTGTATCACAACCTGTTGTACTACGGCGCGATTCCTGAGCAACTTCATGTGTGTACATCAGGGGTTCCTTGCGAAACCCGTTGGATTGAATGGTTCGGGTTTATAGGTATTCCATTCGCAGCCTTTACCGCCTTTACCGTCATTACCCTGGCCGTAATCTGGTATAAACCCTTCGATGAGGACGATGACGAGCAGATCGCGGACGCTGCTCAGGTCAGAAATGAAACAGCGCTCAAATGGGTGTCAGTAGCACTTATGATCGCCTATGCAGGAACAGTTGTGACGGCCCTTGCCAGTCGCGTGATCGAAAACGCCCGATTGACTGATAACGTCAGTGAAACCACTGCTGGCGAGTTGACCATAGCCGCAACCGATGAACCGAGTATCCTTTCTGAGACACCTTACCCGGAGAACTTTGTTATGACCGGTCAACAGGTCTATCTCAGGCAGTGCAGCGCTTGCCATGGTCAGAATGCTCAAGGCATAGCCAATTTGGGGACTTCGTTGATAAACAATCCATTTATACAGGAACGAACAGACGCGGAGATGTTGAGGTTCATTAAAACCGGACGGCTTCCATCTGATCCGCAGAATCAAACAGGACTTACGATGCCTGCAAAAGGAGGCAATCCTGCACTCACCGATACCGAAATTCTTGCCGTGACTGCTTATTTGCGTTCTCTATAAATACCAGGAACGAAACAGAGGGCGCGCGATGCCCAATAAGCAACACTTCGCGCTGTTTATCGCTTTTTCATTCGTCTTCGCATACACAACTAGCTTATGGAGAGAAACCAGTGCCTCAGACCAAACAGACACGAACCGCTGCCAAGACTGGCACACCCGGACGCGGTCGAAAGAAAAACCGCGAAATAGTTATTTTGCTAGTGATTGGCATACCAGTTGTTATAGCAGGAATAGTGTTGACCATACTATATAGTCGTGGACAATCTGCTGATGTATCAGTTGATGAGACACGGTTAATGCGGTCTGACAGTGTAACTTTGGGAGCGGCAGACGCACCCGTGACAGTAGTTGAGTTCCTCGACCCGGAATGTGAGGCCTGTCGCGCCGCATTTCCGTTCGTAAAGCAGTTGTTGGAGCAATATGAAGGACGTATCCGTTTGGTCGTGCGCTACTTCCCACTTCATAACAACTCTGTTTTAGCCGCAAAGGCAACTGAAGCGGCAGGCGCGCAGGGGAAGTATCGGGAGATGCAGGAGATGCTCTTTACGCGGCAGCCCGAATGGGGTGAACAGCAAACCCCACAAACGGATATTTTTATAAGGTATGCGACTGAATTGGGATTGAATATTGAGCAGTTTACCGCCGATCTTGAAAACCCTGATTATCTGACAAAGATCGAGCGAGATCGAGCCGATGGAGAGGCATTAGGCGTGACAGGAACACCTACGTTTTTCATTAATGGTCGCAAAGTTGAGGAACTAAGCGCCAACTCGATTATTGCAATGATTGAAGCTCAGTTAACGCAGTAACAAGCGATTTAAACACATTGCGACAATTCCAGGTAAAACCACAAGTACAAACATGATAAGGGTATTTGATGAGTCAACATAAGCGAAGAACAATCCGTTTCGGATTAACTGTTGGCATTGTCGCAATCTGAATTGTCATGCTATTTAACATCAGCCGAAGCCCAGAAATTACGAGTATTGCCCCAACAATCGATGTACCACAATTGATACGTCCATAGAGTCCCATGTTAGGTCCAGCAAATGCTAAAGTGACCATAGTTGAATTTCTTGATCCAGAAAATTCAGGAAGTTATGTTGCTTATTCATCTGTAAGCAATATCTTTGAGGAATTTCGCGATCAGATAGGGTGTGCGGTATTGACCGTGATAGTCCTACCGATCTTGCTGGTAGCAATATTTACTTTAAGGTCATTAGCTCACCAATCATAACAGGTTCCACTTCCCCAAGTCACGGGGTGACAATAGCAAAGTTTACCGTTGAGCGCAGCAAAACCATCTTATCGGATTTGAGAAATGAAAGAACTATGTCGGATGACCGAATTGAAATTAAGGAAGTCGAACACATTGATGATACACAGCCCATCAATGTTGATAGGATCGCTGATAGAAAAGAACGCTGGCGTAGCGTTCTTGGATTTGTCTGCCTGATTATGGCGGTTGGACTCACAATAGCGACAGCTTTAGTTATATCAAGCCCCACTCGTCTAGATGTTGAAACCGAAACCCCATCAGTCGAACCCACATTTGTTAGTATGGCTGCAATACCGACAAATGAACCGTCAAGCGAGACGCTTTCTGAAAATTTACTGCCAACACTCAGTCCAATAGAAGCACAGGCTTTGCTGAGTACGCCTATAAGCGTCAGCAGTCCCAATTCAATCCAGATAGTAAGGAATAATTATGACCCTTTCACGATAATCCCAGACCGCCCACGTAGCGAAGCTATCGAATATGAAGTTGTGAGTGGAGATACGATTAACAGTATTGCAGAACAGTTTGGGCTTCAGCCAGAGACTATTGCTTGGTCAAATCCACGCTCGATTATCCAGATTCTAAGGCCTGGAGATCGGGTAACAATTTTGCCTGTCGATGGGGTTTATCATGTTGCGATAGGCAGCAGCACAATTGCCGAAATTGCTGCTCAATACGGAGTTGATCCTTATACTATTCTTAACTCCGAGTTTAACACCATAAATGGATTCACTCCAGACACTGTGCCTCCAAGTGGTACTCCGCTTGTGATTGCCGGAGGAACAGCAGAACAAATCTCATGGAATCCCCCCGTTGTGCGCGTTGGAGGAGGTAGTAGCGGAAATAGTAGTGTAAGCGGAGGAAGCCAAATATCTTTTGCAGATGGTGATCCGGGTAGCTGTGGCTTAGTTGATAATCCAGGTGGCGGTGCAGCCTGGGCAAGACCGATTAATAATTACACTTGGATCAGAGGTTTTGCATCCTGGCATCCAGCGGTTGATTTAGCAGCACCGGAGGGTACATCTGTCTATGCGGCAAACGGCGGACGAGTAATCTTCGCTGGATGGAGCAACTGGGGTTACGGTAATACGGTTGTGCTTGCTCATGGCCCGTTCACGACCATTTATGCTCATCTCGGAAGCATCAACGTCGGCTGTGGGCAAGATGTTACCAGTGGGCAGCAAATCGCTGGTTCTGGAAACAGCGGCAATTCTTCTGGTCCTCACCTACACTTTGAAATACGATATCAAGATGCGCCACAAGACCCAACTTTCACAATTGGATTTTGACGAGGTAATGTGATTTTGCCTATGCAGTCCTTATCATCTGGTTTTGGAGGTGGGCAGTGAATGGAGAAACAGCCAATAGAATTAATCGCCGCCTGGTGATGCGAATCGCCTTTGGTGTGGTCATCCTTGGATTGATTGCTGGTTTAGCGGGCGTTTTCATCTTCCGAAATGTGCTGCGTCCCGGTCAGCAGCAGCGGGTGATCAACATAGTGCCATTTATGGAAATCTTTCTGTGGCGTCCCCCGGAAGATTACACCCTGCCGACACCTCTGCCTTCAACTTCTGAGATTTCACCCGAAGATTTACTAAGCACCACCCTGGAAATACCCGCTCCAACGGCGACAGAAGAGGCTGCTAGAGAAGTAGAGGAGATAGAGATCGCTGAAACCCCTGCTGCAACTCTAGCACCCTAAAATATTCAATCACATAAAGGATAGGACAGGATGAGCAATACAGCAGCAAACAAAGCGAAAGCAATGAAATTCTCTTACGGTGGTCAAGCAGTGATTGAGGGTGTAATGATGCGCGGCGCACACATCGCAGCTATCGCGGTTCGCGATTCCAATGGCAGCATCGTCATCCACGAGCAGCCTTTAAATGCTACACTCTATCGTGGACGTATTAGCAAGACTCCATTTGTGCGAGGAATCGTTGGTTTGTGGGATGCACTCGGTTTAGGGACACGGGCACTGCTTTGGTCAGCCGATGTAGCATTGGGAGAAGAAGAGAAGGTGAATTTCAACGGGCCGCTTGGTTGGGGGACGTTGGCTATCTCGCTTCTTTTTGGCATTGGGCTGTTTTTCGTGCTGCCTACTGCGGTTGCCAGTGGTGTTGAGATGGTGCTGGCGATAAAACAACCCCTCCTGACGAATGCCGTTGAAAGCCTGGTGCGCCTAGGGATTCTCATCGGATATATATGGTTGATTGGACGCCTACCCGATGTGAAACGCTTGTTTGGCTATCACGGCGCGGAACACAAAACAATCAATGCCTATGAAGCAGGCGCAGAACTCACACCGGAAATCGCCGCAAAATATCCAATTGAACATCCGCGCTGCGGGACGGCATTCCTCTTAACGGTTGTTTTGGTCAGCTTGGTTGTTTTTTCGATCATGGGCAGACCGCCACTCATCTGGCTTATTCTATCGCGTATTGCTCTAATCCCCATCATTGCTGGTATCGCTTATGAAATCATTCGTTTCTCTGCAACGCATATGGATAATCCCATAATCCGCCTCATGGTGAAACCCAATCTTGCCCTGCAACACTTGACGACCCGCGAACCTGACATGCAGATGCTTGAAGTTGCAATTTCGGCGTTTAAATGTGTGCTGCAAGCGGAGCAGAAGTCGCAGATCACAGAAGAAGTCGCGCGCTCTAACAGCCCGGTGGGGCAGCGTCTTTAAAACAGGGTGACCGAAAATGTTGTACCGCGCTGGATGTTCCGTTGGTGTGGTTGCTAGATAGCATCATGAGATACCATTTTTTAATCCCGAAGTGTGGGAAGCTAAAGCCGCTGGCGCAATGAGTTTGGAGCGGGCATAAAATCATGAGTACATTCACGGGAACAAGGCATCACACATCTTCTTCAGATATTCTCTACTTCACCGAGTATGGGGCTGGCTCGCCACTTTTGCTCGTTCATGGCGTCATGATTACTGGTGAGATGTCCTTTGCGGTCAACGAATCGGTTGTGCGAGCAGATTTCGTTGTGGTGATTGGCGATCTTGAATTTGAAAGTACATTGGAAACTGGCCTATGTCACTGAGCTTGCTCATCGTTGAAGACGAACCTGAATTTGCCGATTACCTGCGCCGTGGATTGACGTATGACGGCTATCAGGTACGCGTTGCCTATTCTGCCGAAACTGGGCTGGAAGAGGTTCGTCGAAGTCACCCTGATTTGATTATTTTCGATGTGATGCTGCCATTCATGGATGGTTTTACCGCCTGCCAGTGCTTGCGTAAATGGGGATACACCATCCCTGTATTGATGCTAACTGCCCGTGATGCGATTGATGACCGCGTGGCAGGATTAGATTCGGGCGCAGATGACTACTTGGCAAAACCCTTTCATTTTGATGAACTCTTGGCACGATTGCGCGCGCTGCTGCGCCGAAAGGGTTACGGCGCTTCTGTCCTCTCCTTTGCCGATGTGGAATTAGATACCCGTCTTCACACCGCCGCGCGCCGTGATGTGACCATCGCCCTGAGCCGCACTGAATTTGACCTGCTGTTTTTATTTCTATCTTACCCAGAACAAACCCTGACCCGCGATGTCCTGATCGAAAATGTCTGGGGCAATGTGCCGGAATTGAATTCAAATGTTCTCGACATTTACGTTTCTCGTCTTCGGCGCAAACTCGGAGAACCAGCCCTTATTCATACCCTTTATGGCGTTGGCTATGTGTTAAAAAAATGATTTCACTGAGGTGGCGACTCACTTTATGGTACGTGGTTTTTACGGTCGTTGGGCTGTTAGGCTTGATGCTCGTTTCTTATTCCATGCTTTCGTTATCTCTTCAGAATGAGATAGACCGAACGCTAACAGAGCGCGCCAATCATGTCGTTGCTGCGCTTACCATCACGCCGACTCGTCCTATACAGGGTATCTCTTTGGGAACGACGGACGAGTTCAGCGAACCGGGTGTGTTTCTGCAAATTGTGAACGCCAATGGAGAAGTCGTCGCTCGTTCGTTCAATTTAGGCACACGGCAACTTCCGCTTCCGTCCCTAAGGGAGATGGAAGTACTCGCCCTTTCGTACCATACATTGCAAATTGACGACCAGTCGGTTCGTCTGTATTACAAATTGTTGACACGCGAGGGCAGAATTGTGGGCGCGGTTCAAGTCGGACAATCTCTCATTGGTTTGGGAACCACTCTGAGCCAACTGCGTTGGATTTACACGATTGGTGCAGTAGCCGTATCGCTGTTTGGCCTGATCAGCGGTTGGTTGGTTGCCCATTTCGGCCTGGAGCCGGTCGTGCGTCTCATAGATACGGCACGGGACATCGTTGGCGCTGAGGACCTTGCCCGTCGTGTGCCTGTTCCCAGAACAAAAGACGAAATCGCCATTTTAACGACTACCTTCAACCAGATGTTAGATCGACTTCAATCGTTATTTGAGGGGCAGCGGCAATTTCTGGCTGAAGTTGCCCACGAACTGCGTACTCCGCTGAGTTCTGTGCTGGGTAATGTTGATTTGATTGTCCGTTACGGAGAAGATGCGGATCGGCGGAACGAAACGAGCAGAGCGCTTCAGCGCACCGGGCAACACGTGGCTCGACTATTAGACGATTTGCTGCTTCTGGCTCAAGCTGAAGCTGGATGGCATCTCCAGATGCGCCCTGTTTCCATGGATGACATTCTGATTGAAGTCTACGAAAGTTCATTTAATCCCCATCTCCAACTTCAGACCTGCGAACCTGCTCACGTCCTTGGCGATCCAGATCGGCTGCGCCAGGTTCTTCTGAACTTGGTTGACAACGCGCTCAAGTATTCTTCGTCGGATAGCATCATTACGCTTGACCTATGGCGGCAGAACCAGCGTATATGGATACAGATCAAAAATGTGGGAGCCCATATTCCGCAGGATGCTCTTGCACAAATCTTTGCCCCGTTTTTCCGCCTCCAGACGCATTCCTGGCAGCCAGGCACCGGGTTAGGGTTAACGATTGTGCGCTGGATCGTGCAGGAACATGGGGGCGACATCAGCGTTGAGAGTTCTCTTGAAAACGGGACAACTGTCAAATTCTGGCTTCCGGAATATGACTTGACCGCCAGGTAATTTAAACCTGGACGAATGCTCCTCCTCTGTGCAGAAAACTGAAATACAATTTTCTCACCAAATTGACAGAATTTAGCCAGAACCTTTTAAATTGGTTCGATTAGTCTTTATGAGTTTGTGGTGAAGATGTCTTTCATGAGCAAATCAGAATCTCGCATTTCACCGGTAAACTTGTGAACGGTTGAGGTATGAACCGCAAAGAACGCACTATATTCGTAACGATTGTCGTCAATATCCTGCTGATCCTCTTCAAGTTCGCGTTAGCGGGGGCATCTGGAAGTGAGGCGCTTCAAGCCAGCGCCGTGCATTCTATAACGGATGCGGCGATTGGCGTATTTGTGCTGGTCGGTTTGTTCATTGGACGATGGGATGCTTCACGTTCAGCCGACAAGCAGCGCTTCAGCCAGATTGAAAATTGGATCGCCCTACTTGTAGCAGCGGCTATCTTCTATGTCGCTTATGACATCGTGATTGAAGTTTTGAGCGGCGAAGTGTCCGAACTCCGAAACCTCGGCGTCATTACCATTGCTTCGTTGATCACAGTCGCTGCTGCCTACTTCATTGCGCGTTATAAACAGTACGTTGGTAAGCAGACCAACTCGCCAGCTTTACTCGCCAGCGGCGCGCACTCGCAAATGGACATTTACGCGGCTATTGTGGTAGTAGTTGGGCTGGCGGGATCGGCGTTAGGGCTGCCCAATCTTGACCGAGCAGCAGCGGCAGTGGTGGTCGTATTCATCGTGTTTTCGGGTTACGAAATTGCTGTTTCTGCGATCAGCGCCCTTCGCCGCCGCGAGGTGTTAGAAATTGACGGTGAACCCGGTCATCAACACGCGCCGAATCGACTCTGGCGATTGTTCCTTCCGATTGCAGGCATATTTCTGGTCATTATGTATTTACTCTCCGGGGTGTACGTCGTTCAGCCCGGAGAGATTGGCGTTGTTCGGCGTTTTGGGCAAGTTGTCGTGCCTGATGCTGGTCCGGGGCTGCACTATCGACTACCGTGGCCGATAGATCGCGTTGACATCGTGGAGACAGCATCTATTCGTCGCGCCGAGCCAACAGCAAGCCTGATGCTGACGGGTGATCAGAATTTGATCTCTGTGCGCTTCAGCCTTCATTATGTTGTGACCGATGCGGCAGCTTTTCTGTTGAATGTTGACGATCCGGCCACACTGGTCACGCAGGCTGGAGGGTCTGCCATGCGCCAGGTGGTTGCCCAAGAGGGCGTGGATTCCCTACTGACAGTAGATAAGGCAGAAATCGAAGCACGGGTAAAAACGCTTGCGCAGTCTACGTTGGATACTTACAATGCCGGGCTGCAAGTGGTCGGTATACAACTTCTGGAAAGCAACCCTCCAAGCGAAGTCGCCGATGCGTTCCGCGATGTCGCCAGCGCCCGTGAGGATCAAAACACGTTTATTAACGAGGCGCAGGCTTATGCCAACGAGATCATTCCTGTAGCGCGCGGCGATGCCGCGACAACCATCCAGGATGCAAACGCTTATTATTCCGAGAAAATAGGTCGAGCAAATGGCGATGCGGCCCAGTTTACCAGTCAGCAGGCGGCCTACGCTGAGTCGCCGGACATCACCCGTCTGCGCATGTACCTCGTGGCGATGGAAAGCGTTCTACCAGTTGTTCGTAAATTTATCCTTGACCCAAGCATCCAAATAGAGACAACTGACCTGTGGTTTCCCGGCGACAGCAATATTCAATCGCTGCCACCACTGCCGTAAAGATGGAGTTTCGATATGAAGATTCTGCGAAACGTGATTATTGCCGTGATTGCTATCGGTTTTCTGGCGGTCAATCTGGTTTTGTTCCAGGTTGATGCAACCGAGGCGGCGGTTGTGAGCCAATTTGGCGAACCAGTACGCACTATCACCGACCCTGGTTTGTATACCAAGTTCCCTGATCCTATCCAGAGTGTCGTGCGTATCAACACACAGTTACAGGTATACAACCTGCCGCGGACGGAGTTTCTGACGAGTGACCGAAATAACATCGTGCTTGAGGCTTATGCAACCTGGCAGGTCACAGATCCGCTATTGTTTTTGCGAACGGTACGGGACACAGTGAATGCCCAAACACGACTTGCCGACATCATTAACTCCGAAATCGGCAGCGCGCTGGGACAGGTGGAACTGCGACAGTTGGTATCTATAGACACCACTCAGGTCAGGCTGTCCGAAACGCTTTCAACCATTACAACAGAATCTGCTGTACGCACATCGGATTTCGGTTTCACGGTAACGGATGTGCGACTCCGAGAATTAACCTTCCCCCAGGCTAATCTGACCAGTGTGTTTCAACGCATGAGATCTGAGCGTGATGCTATAGCCCGGCAGCTTCGTTCTGAAGGGACGGAGCAAGCGGCAACGATTCGGGCTGATGCCGATGCAGAAGCCGCGCAAGTCCGCGCTGATGCCGGTCAGCAGGCAGCCGAGATACGTGGTCAGGCAGACGCAGATGCGATTACCACTTACGCCGCCGCCTTTGGATTAGACCCAGAATTTTATCAGTTCTCGCGCACACTACAGGCATATGCAGCGTTTATTGACCAGAATACCACCTTGATCTTACCTTCTGACTCGCCGCTGCTCAGTTATCTCAATGCGGCAGGGAGCAATTTTTCATTGAATCCGGTTACGACTGACAATCAAGTTGAACCTTCGCCTACAGAAGTTGTTCCGCTTGAACCCACACCGACAACCACACCACAGGGAAGTTGAATTCGATGAGCGAGACTCCTCCAACGCCGCCCGAACATCCATCCCCTAACTGGGGAGACATACTGCGCGATGCCATTCAAACGCTTCAACGATTTGTTCGTTTTGTGGTGGGGGATGGCGAATCGCCTCTCGCCGATTTGCGGTCTGCATTTGGCAATCTTAGACCCCGCCGTATCCTGTTGGGGCTGGTGATCTTAGCAATTGTAGGATACCTACTGACTGGCATCTATGTGGTTGCGGCGGGTGAAGCGGCAGTTGTGCGACGTTTTGGCGCGGTAGTTGAACCCAACGTCATGCCAGGACTGCATTACCGACTCCCCTGGCCGATTGACCGCGTTGACATTGTGAACGTTAGCGAGGTGCGCCGAGAGGTTGTCGGTGTGCTGGCACTTGAAGAAGATCATGAACACCCTGAACCACCTTCAAAATTGCAGGTATTATCTGGCGATACCAACGTGATTGATGTTGAAATTATCGTCCAGTATCAGGTGAGTGATCCTGCCGCCTATCTCGTCAATATACAGTACGCACCGTATCGCCTCGTGCGTGATTCTGTGCGTCAGGCGGTGACAACCGTAATGGGTCAACTGCCTGTTGATGCGATTTTGACGACGGAACGCCAAACCCTTCAGAACACCATCCGCACTGAAACCCAGCAACGGTTGGATGCCTATAATAGTGGTATGACTGTCGTAGGTATCAATTTGCAGAAGGCTTTTCCACCCGACGAGGTAGCCGATGCGTTTGTCGATGTGAGCAGTGCGCGCGTGGACAAAGAACGTACCATCAACGATGCTAACGGCTATGCAAACAGTTTGCTTCCACAAACCAGGGGGGAGGCCCAACAGATTCTTGCCAATGCGGAAGCCTATCGTTCGGACGTAATTGCACAGGCAAACGGCGAGGCGAAGGCATTCGAGACCATCCTGGCGGAGTACCAGACAAATTCAGCAATTTACGGAGAAAATATTACCCGCTACCGGCTGTTTTTGGAGACACTGGAATTGATCTTGCCGCGTGTGCAGATTTATGTGGTGAATACTGAAAACGGCGAAACAGTGAACCTGCGTTTGCTCGGTAGCACGTCTCCTGCTAGAACGTCCGCCCCGTGAAAGATGACCAACAGCAGCAAGGTTTTAGAGTATGAGTGAGAGTTGGAAGCAGGTCTGGCAAGATATTCTCAACTCGATACGTGGCGAGGTCAAACCTGAAGATGCTGCCTTGCCCGAAGATTCCGAGGGGATATCGGATGCACAGACAGAACTGCTTGAAGCAGATTCCCTTGAACGCATTGACGAAAGTGTTTCGCCAGTCACGGAAATTGTCGCGCCTCCTGAAACGGAGTCGATCAGCGAAATACAGCCAGAAGGACAGCCTGCCGGGGTAGAGAGCACCCCGGAAATTCCTTCTGCTGATATTGTGATCTCACGTCGCTGGCGGCGTGTTCGTGAGAATGCTGGGTTACTGATGGCCATCGGGATCGTCGTGACACTGGTATGGATTTCGAACCGCAGCGGTTCACTTTCAGCGCCCCAACCACCCGCGCCCGATATAATCGCCACATTCAACGGCGGACAAATCACCATTGCTGATTTGGAACGACATCTGAAACTGCTCGTGCCAAACGAATTTCAGGAGGCTGTGAACTCATCTCACACGCTTGAACTTGTGATACAGGACATGGTCACTGATGAGCTTGCCCGACAGTGGGCAGCCGAACGCCAGCCTGACACTGATGAGACCTTTGCCCATACAATGCAACACATCACTGAGGAAGTCAACCTGGAGTCATTTGACTCGCAGCTACACCAGAATAGCGCCATTGTTTCGGAGAGTGAAATCCAGAACTACTACTATACCAACAGAGAGCAGTTTGGCGATCAAACGCTGGATACCGCTCGTGAAACGATTCGTCAAACGTTACTTGCTGACCGTGAGCAGGGATATATCGAGGACTATATTCAACGGCTGAAAGATAACGCCTCGATAACCCGCAGTTTCGAGCTTTTGGATGTACCCGCCCCGGCTGAGGATGAACTGCGTCGCTATTATAACGAAAATGCAGATCAATTTACCCTTCCAAAGCAGGTGACAGTGGATGAACTGGAATTACCTATCGGACAGGATGAAAGCGCCGCACGTCAGCAAGCCGATGATGCGCTGTTGAGCCTTCGCTCTGGCGCAACCTTTGAGCAGCTCACCCAGGCGAACACAAGCATCGTTTTCACCGCCTCTGCAATCGTCCCGGAAGGTTCACGAGGACTGGAGTGGGATACCATCGTTTTTGGGCTTACTGAGGGGGAAATGAGTGGTGTCTTCCGCGCGGGAGGTTCATTTTATATCGTGCGTCTCATAGCATCCGATGATGAACGAATCCAAACATTCGAGGAAGTGCGCGATCTCATTCTGCCGACTGTTCAGCAGCAGCAAACGGACGTGTGGTTTCAGGAAAACGTAGATAAAACACTCTTCACAATCAAAGGACGCAGGTACACACTGGGGCAGTTCTATCAAGAGTACCAGGAATTATCACCGGTAGTTCAGGCGCAGTTCGTCGGCTCAGAAGGAATGCGTAACCTCGCCGAACAGATTATTGAGCGGCTGCTGCTCGTCGAAGATACCTACGACCAACTGTTAGACTCGCAGAATCAACCGCTGACCGATGAAACACGCTTGCAGGTCCTCAAGCAAATGCTTCACCAGGAGAATGTAGACGATCAAATTGAAGTCACCGATGAGGAAATGCAGCAGTTTTATAATGAGAACCAGGACTTGATGGCTCTGCCCGCACAAGCGCGTATTCGCTACATCCGTATTGGTTTAGGTTCGAGTGAAGAGGAGGCGCAGCGAGCAAGGGACAGGGCAAATGAAGCCTACAATCGGCTCGTTCCCGGCGCGCTGCAAACCGGAGAAGACTTTGCCACTATAGCCCAGGAATACTCGGAAGACCCGGAAACGGCAGCCAATGGCGGAGAGCTTCCCGGTTGGATCGGCGAAGGCGCTGATCTGCTGGCTGAGGCGGAACTGCACCCATTTCACGAGCGGGTTCTGACATTACAACCTGCTGAAGTTAGCCCGGTCTTCGAGTTTGGTGACAGTCTTTATATCGTTCAGGTCATCGAGCGCACTGAGGAGCAAACCTTGACCTTCGAGCAGGCGCAATCCTATATTCAAGAAATCCTGTATCAGCAAGAACATGAGACGTTAACGGCGCAGTTGGAGAATAGCCTCCTTGAGCAGGCCGGATTTACGGTTTATTCAAGTGTTTTGCAGACCTACTTCGACCAACTTGCCGCTCCTGAAGAGCGTTCTGAATGACATCTCACACTTGCCGCCTTCTCAACGCTTACCCTGCCGCGTTACTGCACAAATCAACGGCGCGCCGCCCGGTGGCGTGCTACACTGGCAGGTATGAACCGAACGATTTTGCACCTCGATCTGGATGCGTTTTACTGCGCCGTCGAAGAACAGCGCGATTCCTCGCTGCGGGGACAGGCTTTTGCCGTTGGCGGGCGGCCTGACCAGCGCGGCGTGGTTTCATCCTGCTCCTATGCGGCGCGGCGTTTTGGCGTCCATTCCGCCATGCCGATGTCCCGCGCGTTGAAGTTGTGTCCAAATTTAATCATTGTGACGACACATTTTAAGGATTATCACCGCTTTTCGGCGCAGGTGATGAATCGGCTTCACGAGGTAACGCCAATGGTCGAGCAGATTTCGATTGACGAGGCGTTCATGGATGTGACCGGGTTGCGCGAGAGCGGCGAGATGCTGGCACGACGGCTGCAAAACCAGATCAACAGCGAATTGGGCTTGCCCTGCTCGTTCGGTGTGGCGGGGAACATGCTGGTCGCGAAAATCGCCAACAACATTGGAAAATCCGAGTCCAAAGGCGATGGCCCGCCGAACGCGATCAAAGCCATCGCGCCAGGGGAGGAAGCTGCATTTTTAGCGCCGCTGCCGATCCGCGAATTGTGGGGAGTCGGCCCGAAAAGCGCGGAAAAATTGGCGCGCATGGGCATCTATACGATTGGCGATTTAGCGCGGCAGCCTGAAGCGGCGATGACCCGGCTTTTCGGCAAAAACGGCACGGAAATGGCACAGCATTCTCGCGGAATCGACCTGCGTGAAGTCGAAACAGAGCGCGAAACCAAATCGATCAGCAAGGAAATTACCTTCGCGCATGATGTGACCGACGGCGACCTGCTGCGGCGGACGCTGCGCAAAATGAGCGACGGCGTGGGCTTCCGGCTGCGCAAAGAGAAGCTGCGCGGGACAACCGTCAAAATCAAGCTGCGTTGGGAAGATTTCACGACGCTCACGCGGCAGATCACGCTCAATCACCCCACCGACAGCGACGGCGAAATTTACGAAACGGCGCTGATTCTGTTCAATCAAAATTGGCCTCCTGGTCGGCGGGTGCGCTTGCTCGGCGTGGGCGTCAGCGGCTTTGATTCGCAGGGCGCGCAGATGGAATTGTGGGGACAGCCAGAATCGCCCGTCAAAAAAGTCGATCCCAAGTTGCAGAACGCGCTGGACAAACTGCGCGACAAATTCGGCGAGGACATTATTCAACGGGGGAGCGATCTGGAGGATGAGGAGGGGTAAATTTATTTATCTGCTATTGAATAGAATCTTCGGGCGCATCGCCAGGGATTAAAACGCTTGGCGATAGCAATACGCATCGCCATGAAAAAGGGCGCACGTCCCTACGGGATTTCCTTTGGTCACCGTGCGCCCCTACAACAATCGCTTCAACTGTAAAATTTACAGCTTCACGTCCCCGCACAGGTGAACCTGAATGCCCATTGCATCGAACATTGCCGCTTTTACCACCAGCGCTTGGTCGGCTTCGTCGGCGGAGGGCGCATAGACGACATTGACGTGGTTGGCCTTGTGACGCGCCATCATCTGGTCGCGGGTGACGCCGTGCAAAACCGCGTGCATGATCGGCCAGGGTGGGCTGGAAAGCTGCCAGCGGCGTTCGGTTTCTTCACGCGGCAGTTCGACCACGTGCGCGCGTCCCATATCGACGTGCAGCGCGCCGCCCATGACGTAAACGCGACTCCAGACGATCTCACCGGGTCGGCTGATACCTTTGAGCGTCCCGCCGCCGAGCCGGAAATACATTGGAGTCTGGCGTTCGCTGCTTGCACCTGCATAACCGCCGATAAAATGCGATGGGGGTGCTGCGCCGGAGATCAAAAAGACCCAAACGTAATCATCCACGCCGCTGCCTTTATAATGTTCGCCCCAGCGGACATCGTGCAGCGTCGTCGCCGGGTCAAAACCCATCGCCGTCCAGATGCGGTTCGTCACCAGCGCATCCACGCCCGCGCCTTCATCCACTTCGTTGAAATGCGGCAGCGCTTTTCCGGCGAATAATTCTTCACCCGATTCTTTGGCATAGACGGGCGGGCGCTCGACGTTATTAAGCAGGCCCTCTACGAGGTCGGAGGCCGAGGTCATGTCGCGCAGGCCAAGCTGATATTGGATGCCGACAGCCGCGCAGCCAAATTCATGGGCGATGCGCACGGCGGCAATGTACATTTTGCATTGGGCGTGAATCTGTGCGTCGGTCAATTCGGTGGCTTCGTCTTTGCCCGTAACGAAAGTCATGCCACGATCATCCAGCCACTTGCGCACGGCCTGGGCTTCGGCGTCCGTCACCTGACTCATGCCTGCCAGCAGCGCCGATTGGCTCAGGCGTTCCTTGTAAATTCCGGTGGGATTAAGCAGTTCGTCGTCGATGATGGCGTTGTACATGCCCATGCAGCCCTCGTCGAAAATGCCAAAAATTGCTTTTTCGCTTTTCAACTGCTGCGCCAGCGCCCGTCCTAGTGCGGCCTCGGCTGATGGGATTTTTGATGCGTTGAGGTCACGCACGTGCGAGGCGTCATGCGTCACTTTGCCCGTTTTGATCCATTCGCGAATGCCATTGCGGAAAAAGTCGTCGGTAAAATCGATGCTCCAGATCGAGCTGTATTTCACGCCCATCTTGGTCAGCGACCCGTTCAGATTGAGCAGTCCGACCAGCCCCGGCCACTGACCGCTCCAATTGGCGATGGTCAAAATCGGCCCGCGATGGTCACGCAGCCCCGCCAGCACGTTATGGCTGAACTGCCAGACCGCCTCGGCGACGATCAGCGGCGTGTCGGGATGGATCGATTTGAAAACGTCCATGCCCATGCGCTGATTCCAGATGAAGCCGTGCTGCAATTCGGCATCATAAGGGTGTCCACGCTTGACTGTCACCCCTTCGGCAGCGAAGGCGGCGATCACTTTTTCTTCCATATCACGCTGCGTCGGCCAACACATCTGGTTGGCGGCAAGGCGCAGATCACCGCTGGCGACCAAAACAGCCGTGTTTGGCTCCGGTGGCGGGGGTGTTTGAATTTCTGGCAAAGTGTAAGTAGCCATATTTAATCCTTCAAAGGTGATGTTAATTTCCAACAAAGTATAGCGAAAATCCGGCGATTTGACGCTAAAACCATTCAGTGGCAGCCGACTCTATAAAAATATATACTAGCCAAAATCAGCACCAGGAAATAGATGATGGCAGCGATTTTTCAGCTTCAGCCTTATTTTTTCGCCGAAAAA
>Ga0268299_1001682_pt1 | contig 34692 bp, 26 predicted proteins | sample NOBtaG_FD_193484 | JGI IMG/M metagenome (GOLD analysis project Ga0268299, IMG submission 193484) | Activated sludge microbial communities from bioreactor in Nijmegen, Gelderland, Netherland - NOB reactor | ecosystem: Engineered > Bioreactor > Aerobic > Activated sludge | place: Netherlands... | reverse complement strand
CCGGACCCGGGACGTCGGGCTGGTCCGCGCCGCACGCGAGCATCAAGTCGAGCTCGCGGGGCCGATAGCGCACGACGTCGACCGCCCGGCGGGCCGCCCCCCACGCGAGCCCGTCGAGCAGTCGTTCACCCGTCTCGTCGAACCACGCCACCGACTTCCTCATGACCTCAGTTTGCCAGACGCAGCGCGTCAGGCAACTGAGAGCCCGCGTGAAGTTTCAGTTACTTGAGACGCCTCGCTCGCTTTAGGTCACCTGACCTATCGAATGGCACGGCAAGTCTCAGGGCGTGTTCGCCCGGCGCGATTCAGCGGGTCGTGGGATCGGGTCCGTCGGTTTCGATGCCGAAGACCTCGATCGCGTCCTGGAGGCGGGCCGCCTCGAAGCGCCCCGCCCGCACCAGCTCCGCGAGCGCCGCGACGCAGATGCTCTCCGCGTCGACCTCGAAGAAGCGCCGGAGGGCCTCGCGGCTCTCGCTCCGGCCGAAGCCGTCGGTGCCGAGCGCCCGGATCCCCGCCGGCACGAACGGCGCGATCTGGTCGGCGACGGCCTTCATGTAGTCGGTCGCGGCGACGATCGGCCAGGGTTCGTCCGCGAGCATGCGCGAGAGCCAGGACAGGATCGGGGGCTCGGTCGGGTGGAGACGGTTCCAGCGGTCGCACGAGAGGGCGTCGCGCCGGAGCTCGCTCCAACTCGTGACGCTCCACACGTCGGCCGCGACGCCGTGCACGGCGAGGAGCGTCTGCGCGCGCAGCACCTCGCGCAGGATGGCGCCGCTCCCGAACAGATGGAGGCGCGGACCGATCGTCGGATCGGGCGCGGCCCGGAGCTTGTAGAGCCCCTTCACGATGCCGGCCTCGGCGCCGGCGGGCATCGCCGGCTGAAGGTACGGCTCGTTCATCGCGGTCAGATAGTAGAACGCGTGCTCGCGGGCGCCGTACATGCGGCGGATGCCGTCGGCGACGATCACCGCGAGCTCGTACGCGTACGCCGGATCGTACGCGCGCACCGTCGGCACCGTGCTCGCGAGCAGATGGCTGTGCCCGTCCTGGTGCTGGAGACCTTCGCCGGCGAGCGTCGTCCGGCCCGCCGTGCAGCCGACGAGGAAGCCTTTGCCGCGGGCGTCGGCGTGGGCCCAGATCGAGTCGCCGATCCGCTGGAAGCCGAACATCGAGTAGAAAAAGAAGAACGGGATCGCGTTCACGCCGTGCGCGGCGTACGCGGTGCCCGCAGCGGTGAACGACGCCATCGCACCGGCCTCGGTGATGCCTTCCTCGATGATCTGGCCGTCCTCGGCCTCCCGGTAGTAGGCGACGATGTCGGAGTCGACCGGCTCGTAGCGCTGGCCCTGCTGCGAGTAGATGCCGAACTTCCGGAAGAGGGAGTCCATGCCGAACGTCCGCGCCTCGTCCGGTACGATCGGGACGATCAGACGGCCGAGCACGGGATCGCTCATGAGGCGGCGCAGCATGCTGACGAGCACCTGCGTCGTCGCGACCTCGCGGTCCCCGTTGCCGTCGCGGAACTCCGCGAGGAGATCGGCGGGGATCGTCGCGAGCGGCTCCGAGCGCACGACCCGTCGGGGAATCGCGCCGCCGAGCGCGGCCCGGCGCTCGCGGAGGTACGCCATCTCCTCGCTGTCGTCGGGCGGACGATAGAGCGGCATGCTCTCGAGCTCGGCGTCGGCGATCGGGATGCCGAGGCGATCGCGGAACTCGCGGAGCTCCGCGCCGTGCAGCTTCTTCGCCTGGTGCGCGATGTTGCGGCCCTCGGCCGTCGCGCCGAGCGCGTAGCCCTTGATGGTCTTCGCGAGGATGACGGTCGGGGAGCCGCGATGCGCGACGGCGGCGGCGTACGCCGCGTACACCTTGGCGGGATCGTGACCGCCGCGCCGCAGGCGCTTCAGGCGCGCGTCGGTCAGATCCTCGACGAGCGCCAGCAAGCGCGGGTCGGTTCCGAAGAAGTGCTCGCGAATGTAGGCACCCGACTCGACGGTGTACTTCTGGTAGTCGCCGTCGACGACCTCGCCCATGCGCTGCACGAGCAACCCCTGGGGGTCGCGCGCGAGCAGATCGTCCCAGTCGGTGCCCCAGATCACCTTGATGACGTTCCAGCCCGCGCCGCGGAACGCCGCCTCGAGCTCCTGGATGATCTTGCCGTTGCCGCGCACGGGGCCGTCGAGGCGCTGGAGGTTGCAGTTCACGACGAAGATCAGGTTGTCGAGCTTCTCGCGCGACGCGAGCGTCAGCGCGCCCATGCTCTCGGGCTCGTCCATCTCGCCGTCGCCGAGGAAGCACCACACCCGGCTGTTGCTGGTGTCGGCGAGGCCCCGCGCCTGGAGATAGCGCGCGAAGCGCGCTTGGTAGATGGCCGAGATCGCGGCCAATCCCATCGACACCGTTGGCCATTCCCAGAAATCCGGCATGAGCCAGGGGTGCGGATAGGACGAGAGCCCGCCTTCCGGTGCGAGCTCGCGGCGGAAGTTCTTCACCTCGGTCTCGGAGAGGCGGCCTTCCAGGAATGCGCGCGCGTAGACGCCGGGGGTCGCGTGCCCCTGGAAATAGACGAAGTCGCCCGCCGCATTGGGACCGTGCGCCCGAAAAAAATGATGGAAGCCGACCTCGAGCAGCGTCGCGAGCGACGCGTACGTCGAGATGTGCCCGCCGATGCCGCCCGAGTGCTTGTTCGCCTGCACGACCATCGCGGCCGCGTTCCAGCGCATCTGGCAGCGGAGGCGGCGCTCGATGCCGGGATCGCCGGGATAGGGCGGCTCCGCGCTCGCGTGGATGGTGTTGACGTAGGGCGTATTCGCGCTGAACGGCGCCGTGACGCCGTGGCGGTACCCGTACTCGATGAGCCGCGCCAGGAGCTGTCGCGCCCGCGCCGTCCCGCTCTCGCGGATGACGGCGTCGAACGACTCGAGCCAACCGTTCGTCTCTTTCGGGTCGGTGTCCTGGTCGGGCGCCATGTCCATGGCGACAGGATACACGTCCCGTCGGTGCTCAGGTACCGATCAGGACGCGGCTGCGGCCTCCCAGGATGCGTCGTCCCGCCCACGCGACGGCGACGCCGAGTGCCAGCCCGCACGCCGCCATGACCGTGACGGCGATGCCGGAAGGCAGTGCGGCCCGGAGGCGCGGGAGCAACGCCGGATAGATCAGGTAGTGGTAGAGATAGATGGTGAGCGTCGCCTCGCTGAGGACTCGCACGGGGCCGGGCGCCACACCGCGCGGCACGATCACGGCGATCAGCGCGATCACGCCGAGCAGGTAGCCCGCCCGCGCGAGGGGCGCCCACATCGCGAGTGCCTGTCCCGCCGCGAGCCAAGCGAAGCCGGTGATTGCGAGGAGTGCCGCGACGAGACAGAGCGGCGCCGCGCGTGCATGCAGCCGGCGGACCTGTGGGAGCAGGCGCGCGCCGAGCACGCCGAGCAGGAAATGCCCGAAGTAGAACTGCGTCAGCACGTCGCGAATCGACCAGAAGAACCCGTGCACGAGCCGCCAGGCGGGATCCTGCCAAGCCAGCCATGCGTAGGCGGCGAGCGCGGTGATCACGCCCGCGAGGGGCACGATGCCGAGCCGCGACGCGACCGGCAGCGTCACGAGGCAGCACGCGAGCACCGGGACGAAGTAGTAGATGCCGATCGTGGAGCCGGTGGCGAGCCAGAAGCAGACATGGCGGAGCGTCACGACCTGCCAGCGCAGGAGCACGATCGCGACCAGCGAGGCGAGCAGGTAGGGGACGAGGACGCGCTTCAGCTGCGCCCCCACGCTCCGCGTGTCGACCCGTCCGCGGCGTGTCGCGAGGAAGCCGGCCGCGAAGAGAAAGGCGGGCACGTGGAACGACGCCATCGCCGTCGCGATCCGCTCGGCGGGGGTCGTGCTCGCCACGAGGACGTTCGGCAGCGCGTGGGTGACGCAGACCGCCACGATCGCCAGGGCCTTCAGATGGTCGATGGCGGCGTAGCGACCGGAAAGGCCGGCGGGCACGACGCGCTTGCTATCAGTCCCCGGCGCGCGCCGAAACGGCCGGCGTTGACGTCGGACGGAAGGCTGCTACGAACGCGCGACGTCGTGACGCGCGCGATTCCGACATGGTGGATGCGATACGCGGCGGTCGCCGTCGCGGCCGGCGTGGTCGCTACGGGGGCGTGCACGCGCCAGGAGGCGACGGTCCTCGCGCCGGTGGTGCGGTTCGTCGACGGCACGGCGCCGGCGGGGAGCGGGGCTGGGGGCCGCGAGGCCACTCCCGAGCCGCCGCGCGGCTCCACTCCCGAACCGCCGCGCGGGTCCATTCCCCCGCTGCGGCGCGGCTCCATGGGCGAGCAGCACCGCTACGTGGTGCCGCTCCGGCAGAACGCCTTCGAGGCCGTGTACGAAAGCGCCGACGTGGCGGTGCCGCCCGACGGGCGCCTCGTCTTCGGGCTCGGGGCGTCGTTCGGCGGCCCGGGGGGCGATCGGGCGGTGACGTTCGAGATCCGGGCGTGTGTCGGGACGGCGTGCGAGCAGGTCTTTCAGGAGCGCATCGACTTCGCGACCCAGGCCGCGCCGGCCTGGCTCGAGCGCAGCATCGCGCTCGAGCGCTTCGCCGGGTCGCGGCGCTTCGTGTTCCGCTCGGTCACGACGACGCCGGCGGCGCGCGCGTTCTTCGCCAACCCGACGATCCTGGCGGCGGCGCCACGCGGCCGCGACGACCACAACGTCATCCTCCTGTCGCTCGACACGCTCCGCGCCGACCACCTGCGGAGCTACGGCTACGCCCGCGACACGGCGCCGTTCATCCACGAGACCTTTGCTCGCGGCGGCACGCTGTTCGAGCACTGTACCGCCGCCGCGACGACGACGACCGCGTCGCACATGACGATGTTCACGGCGCTCACACCCTCGGTGCACCGGGTCGGCATCGCGAACGTGAAGCCGTTGCCGCATTGGATCGCGACGGTGCCCGAGCTGCTGCGCGCCGCGCGCTTCACGACGGGCGCGATCACCGAGAACGGCTGGGTGACGTTCGAGCAAGGCTTCGGGCGCGGGTTCGACACGTACCAGGAGAACAAGGGCCCCGACATCATGGAGCCGAAGGGGCAGGTGGACGTCACGTTCGCGAAAGCCGAGGAGTGGCTCCGCCGCCATCGTGACGAGCGCTTCTTCCTCTTCCTCCACACCTACCAGGTGCATTACCCGTACGTGCCGCCGGCCGAGTACGCCGGGCTCTTCGCCGACGGCGTCGACCCGGCGTCGCCGCCGAGTGTCGACGCCGCGAACTACGATCGCGAGATCCGCTTCACCGACGACATGCTGCGGAAGCTCTACGCGACGATGCGCGAGCTCGGGATCGCCGACGACACGATCGTCGTCCTGACCTCGGACCACGGCGAGGAGTTCTCGGAGCACGGCTGTAGCTGGCACGGGGAGCAGCTCTACGAGGAAGTGGTGCGCGTCCCGCTGATGCTCCACGGGCCGGGCGTGCCCGCGGGTCGGCGCGTCCCGGAACCGGTCGGGTTGGTCGACGTCATGCCGACCATCCTGGCGCTCGCCGGCGTGCCGGTGCCGCCGGGTCTCATGGGCGTCGACCTCGCGCCCGCGCTCGCGAGTGCGCACGCGCCGGCCGATCGCCAGATCGTCGTCGAGGCCTGGATCGACGACTACTGTCCCGGCAAGGGCTACCAGAAGCCGGGTTTCGGCGTGCGGCAGGGCGCGCGGAAGCTCGCGCGCTACCGCCGCGGCGGCACCGTGGAGTACGAGGCCTACGATCTCGACGCCGACCCGGGCGAGCGGTCCAATCTCTACGCCGCCGATCCCGCGGCCCACGCCGACCTGCGGGCATTCATCGACGGCTACGAGGAGGACGCGAAGGCGCGCGCGACCGCGCTCCAGACCGAAGCACGCGCGACGGCGGAGCCCGCTGCGGTGCCGATCGACGACCGCCAACGCGAGAAGCTGCGAGCGCTCGGCTACATGGACTGATGGAACACGGCCGACGGGACGCCGATCACTGGATCGCCGCCGCCGGCGGTGTGAACGTGGACGCGGGCCGTCCGATGGCCGCGCGCCTCGCCGCGATCGACCTGCTGCGCGGCGTCGCCATCGTCTTCGTACTGTTCCACCACCTTTACGCCGGGTTCGTTCGCTCGCCGATCCTCCTCGAGCATCCGATCCTGTTGGCGATCCCCGCCAACGGCTTCTACGGCGTGAACCTCTTCTTCGTGCTGTCGGGGTTCGTGCTGTTCCTGCCGATCGTGCGGCGCGGTGTCGCGCCGGTCGGACGCCAGGAGCTCGTTCGCTTCTATCTCCGGCGGGCGCGACGCTTGCTGCCACTCTACTACCTGAGCGTCGCGGTCGCGTTCGCACTCGCCGTCGGGTGGGCATGGCCGAGCGCCGCACAATGGCGAATGCTCGCCGGCGTCGTCACGTTCACCTTCCAATTCAACGACTTCTTCCCGCGCTTCCACCCGGTGTTGTGGTCGCTCGCGGTCGAGGTGTCGTTCAGCATTCTGCTGCCATTCCTGGCGGCGCTCTGGTTGCGGTTGCCGAGGTGGGCTCTGCTCGGCGCGATCGTCGTCGGCACCACCGTCGCGCGCTGTGTGGGCCTGGCGTCCGGTCCGTCGGTGCCGCTCGTGTCGGGGCTCCCCGGCCGGCTCGACGATTTCGCCGCGGGCATGGCCGTGGCCTGGATCTACGTGCACTGGCCGCCGGCGTTGCGGCCGTGGCGCTGGATCGCCGCCGGCCTCGTACTCGTCCAGGTCGCGTGTGTGGTGTCGGACGCCGCCGCAACGATGCTGATACTGCGGATGACCGTCGTGCCGTGGCTGCTCGCGGCCGGGTTCTTCGCGATCCTCCGCGGGGCGCTCGCGGTGGCGCGGCCGGCGTCGTGGCGTCCGCTCCAGGTGATCGGCCGCATGTCCTACTCGATCTACCTCTGGCACGTGATCCTGCGTGACCAGATGATCCCGTTCGAGCCCTTTGCGCCGCGGCCGTCGGTCGTCCCGTACCTGATCACGCTGCTCGTGATCTCGATGGCGTCCTATCGCTGGATCGAGTTCGGGCACGTGCGCGATTGGCGCGCACTGTTCCTGCTGCGACGAGAGACGAGCCAGCCTCGAGCAGCCTAGCGGACCGCGATCACGCTGATGCGCGCGTTCATCCCGATCGCCGCACCGGCCGCAAGCACCATCTCGAGCGGGATGCGCATCGCGAGCGACATGCGATAGCGGCCGAGGTACACGCTGCCTTGGCGGACCTCGGTGATGCGGAAGCCGGCGGTCTCGACCATGCGGCGCAGCGTGGTCGGCGTGAAGTAGTGGAGATGGGGCGGCACGTAGAGCCGCCCGAGCAGGCTCCGCGCCGCGGGCCCGCCCATGTGGGCATAGGCGCCGACGAGCAGCGTGAGGAGGCAGCGCTGGTTCGGGACCGCGATCGCGAGCGCGGCGCCGGGCCGCAAGAGCGAGTGCACCTTCCGGAGCGTCGCGAGCGGATCGAGCACGTGCTCGAGCACGTCGAGCATGGCGGCGGCATCGAACCGTCGGCCGTCGAAGTGTTGATCCTCGAACGGACCGACCGTGATCTTGAGCCCGAATTCCTGCATGGCCTTCTCGGCCGTGAGCGGACAGATGTCGACGCCCTCCGGACGCCAGCCGCGCTCGGCCGCGAGGTGCATGTAGATGCCCGTGCCGGCGCCGACGTCGAGCAGCGTTCCCGGACCGCCGATCGTGCGCTCGAGGCCCTCGACGCTCCGGCGCATCTCACGGATGACGGGATCCTCGACGAACGTCCGATGACAGTTCGCGAAGAAGTCCCGCATCTCGGGAAACGCGGTGTCGTCGGTGTACCCCTGGGTCTCGACCGCCTCCTTCTCCTGCATGGAGGGCAGGGGATCGGCGCGCACGAGACCGCAGCCGTTGCAGCGCAGGATCTGACGCCAGCCCAAGTCGTGCACGAGACGGTAGTCGGTGCCCGAGCACAGCGCGCAAGGAATGGAGGTCGGCATGGGGGAGGGAACGGCGATTGTGGCGTAGCGAGGCGTGGATTGGAAGGCGCGACGAACGTCGCGCGCGCGCTTCAGTGCTCGTTCGCTATGGCGAGCAGAGCGCGACGAGGTCGAGCGCGTCGGGGCGCCGTTCCGGGACGACCGTGAAGTCACTCGGGCGGATGCCGTCGGTCACGGGCGCGCCGCTCGCGACGCGCCGCCGGACGAGCATCGAGAGCCTCCCGAACGCGAATCGCACCAGGCTCTGCGGCAGACGGTGGCGGAGACCGAGCGGGTCGAGACGCAGGATCCTCTGCACCTGTCGGGCCCGCGCTTCCTCGAACGCGAGCACGGCGGCGCTGCCCATCATCGAGCGCAGCTCGACACGACCGAAGATCGGCCGCAGGAGCGCGTCGAGCTCCTCCGCCGTGTACTCGCGGAGGTGGTACGGATTCTCGGACGCGGTCATGAGCCGATTCGGTGTCGTCAGCACGAGCACGCCGTCGGGGTTCAGCGCCGCGCGGACCGCGCGCAGGAACGCCGCGGGATCGGGCAGGTGCTCGATCACCTGGAAGTTCGTGATGAGGTCGAAGCGGAGCTCGAGGCTCGGCAGGGTCGCGACGTCGAGCCGGCGGAACGTGAGGTTCGGGCGTGGATAGGACGCCGTCGCCGCCGCGACCGCGTCGGCCGAGTAGTCGATCCCGGTCACCTGGCGCGCCGTCTCCGCCAGCAGCACCGTCCCGAACCCTTCACCGCATCCGGCGTCGAGCACCGTCCGATCACGGGCGAGCCCCTGCGCGAACAGATACGCCGCCAGGTGGCGGGCCTCGTCGTACGCGAACCCCTCGCCATGGCCGGGACGCTCGCCGGTGTGCACGTGCGGAACCGTCATCGTGGGCCTTGCTTGTAGCCGTTGCGGGGTAGCTCGGCCAGGTTCGTTTTATGGACACGGGCGAGCGCGCGCCCACCCGCGCCGCGCCTCGAAGGCCGCAACGCGGCCCGCGTTGACCCCCCGGCGCCCCTGGGCGATCATCCGCGCCGCGCGTGACCCCCGAGCCGCTCCGTGATCGATCGCCGAGCGTCGTCGCCGTCGTTCTCAACTGGAACGGGCTCGACGACACCGTGCGTTGCGTCGAGAGCCTTGCGCGTACCGTCCATCGCCCGCTCGACGTCCTGGTGGTCGACAACGGCTCGCGCGTCTCGCCGCGGACGCGGCTCGGCGACGGCGTCGAGGTGATCGAGAACGGGCGCAACCTCGGCTATGCCGGCGGCAACAACGTCGGCATCCGGGTGGCGCTCGAGCGTGGCGCCGACTTCGTGTGGATTCTCAACAACGACGCCTGGGTCGAGCCCGAGACGCTCTCGCACCTGCTCGCGGCCGCGCGCGCGCACCCGAACGCGGCGGCGGTCGGCGGGAAGGTGTTGCGGACGGATCGCCCCGGAACGCTCTGGGTCGCGTGGGGTCGCGTCACCTGGCGGCAGAGCCTGATCGCGCTCGAGGGTGAAGACGCGCCCGACGACGGCCGCTGGGACGGCGATCGCGCCGTGCCGTGGATTCCGGGCTGCTCGATCCTCTTCCGCGCCTCGGCCTTGCGGGCGATCGGGCCGTTCGACGAGGAGTTCTTCGCGTACCACGAGGACGTGGAGTGGGCCGCGCGGGCGCACGCCGCGGGTTTCGAGCTCCGCTACACGGGTGCGGCGCGCACGTGGCACGCGGTGCATGGCAGCTCCGGAGGCGTCAGCCACTATGGCGGCTTCCGCAAGTACCTGAGCGCGCGGAACAGCGTCCTCTACGCTCGCCGTCACGGGCGGCCCTGGGACGCGGGGCGGATGGCGGCGGCGATCGTGGTCACGCTGCCGTTCCAGCTCGCCCGCCGGTGGCTGTCCGGGGAGCATCGGGGAGTGCTCATCAAAGTGCGGGGCTGGCTCGACGGCCTCCGCAAGCGCCCGATTCCCTTCCGAGAGCTCGGTCTCGACTGACGGAACGCCCCAGAGCGCGCGTAGACACTGGTTCCTCACCCGGGCTATCTTCACGGGGCTCATGAAGAAAATCGTCGTCGTCCCGACCTACAACGAGAAGGAGAACATCGAGCGCCTCTGCCGCGAGGTCCTTGCCGTCGACCCCGAGACCGAGGTGCTGGTGGCCGACGACAACTCCCCCGACGGTACGGGTGCCATCGTCGATGCGCTGGCGGCGGTCGAGCCCCGCGTCCACGTGCTGCACCGGCCGGGCAAGGGCGGTATCGGCCCCGCGTATCTGGCCGGGTTCGTTCGCGCGCTCGAGCTCGGCGCCGACTACATCGTGCAGATGGACGCCGACTTCTCGCATCCGGTCTCGGCGATCCCCGACTTCTACGCGGCGATGGCGCGCCACGACCTCGTCCTCGGGTCGCGCTACGTCGACGGGATCACGGTGGTGAATTGGCCGATGAACCGCCTCCTCATCAGCTGGTTCGGGAACCTCTACGCCCGCAAGGTTTTGGGCGGACTGCCGGTGCAGGACGCGACCGGCGGTTACAAGTGCTGGCGCCGCGAGGTGCTGGAAGCGATCGATCTCTCGTCCGTCCTCTCGAACGGCTACGCCTTCCAGGTCGAGATGACGTACCGCGCGTGGCGACTCGGGTTTCGCATCGTCGAGAAGCCGATCATCTTCGCCGACCGCCGTGAAGGGACCTCGAAGATGGATCTCAGCATCGCGCTCGAGGCGTTGACGATCGTGTGGCGGCTCCGCATGCGGAACCTGTTCGGCCGGCTCTCCCCGCGCGCCACGCCGCTTCCGGCGCCGCCTCGCACCACCTAGTGTCGCCGCGGTCGCGGCACGCCAAGAAGGCGCGCCGCATCGTCGTGCTGAACGAGCGCGACCTCGACAATCCCCGGTCCGGCGGCGCCGAGATCCACGTGTTCGAGATCTTCTCGCGCCTGGCCGCTCGCGGACACGCGGTGCGCCTCGTGGCGGCGTCGTTCCGCGGCGCCGCTCCCGCGGTCACGATGCAGGGCATCGCGGTCCGCCGGCTCGCGGGCAACCGCTACAGCTACTATCCCGAGCTGCCCTTCGCGCTCCGGCGTGAGCTCGCCGCCGAGCCCGCCGACGTCGTCGTGGACGTGCTGAACAAGCTGCCGTTCTTCACGCCGCTCGTCTCGCGCGTCCCGTGCTGCGCGATCGTCCATCATCTCTTCGGCCGGACGGCCTTCGGACAGGTCCCGTTCCCGATCGCGGTCGCGACGGCGGTCGCCGAGACGGCGATCCCGTTCGCCTATCGCCGGACCCCGATCCTGGCGATCTCGGAGAGCACGCGCGACGATCTGATCGCGCGCGGCATTCCCGGCTCGCATGTGGTCGTGGCGCCGCCCGGGATCGACGCCGTCGCGTACACGCCGGGCCCGCCGGACCCGCGGCCGCCGCTCATCCTGTGGATCGGGCGTCTCGAGCACTACAAGCGGGCGGACGTCATGATCGAGGCGTTCGTCGACATCCGCCGCCGGGTCCGCGGCGCGCGGCTCGCGGTCATCGGGAGCGGCCAGGCCCGCGGGATGCTCGAGGATCTGGTCCACCGGCGCGGCCTCGGCGAGGCGGTCGAGTTCACCGGCTTCATTTCCGAGGCGCGCAAGATCGAGTATCTCCAACGCGCGGCCGTGCTCGTGAACACGTCCGTGAAGGAGGGCTTCGGTCTGACGGTCATCGAGGGCAACGCCTGCGGTACGCCGAACGTCTCGACCGACGTGCCGGGCCTCCGCGACTCCGTCCGCGACGGGGAGACCGGGCTGCTCGTGCCGTTCAACGACACCGTTGCGCTCGCCGACGCGGCGGTGCGAGTCCTGACCGACAGGGCGCTGCGTGACCGTCTCGTCGCGGGCGGGCTCGCGTGGGCCGAGACGTTCTCGTGGGAGCACGCGGCCGACGTCACCGAGGACGTGATCGAGGCGGCGATCGCCGGCACGCCCGCGGCCGTCCAGGGGATGCCGCCGGCCGTGCACGACGCGCCGCCGGCGTGAACCGCATGGCACCGGGGCGGAGCGGCTCCACCGCCGTCGCGGTACCCGCAGCAGGAGCCGGCGCCGCGGGCGGACCGCGCGGCACGGCGCTCGTCTTCGCGGGCGCGTTCGTCTACTTCGCGATTTTCCGCCGGTACGGGTTCCAAGTCGAAGACGAAGGCACGCTGCTCTTTCAACTGAGCCGCGTCGTCGGCGGCCAGTTTCCGTACACCGACTTCCACACCGGCTACACTCCGGGATTCTTCTACGCCGGCGCCGCCGTCCTGCACGCGCTCGGCGACTCGACGGCGACGCTCCGGCCGTTCCTCGCGGTGCTGAACGCGGCGTCGGTCGCCGCGCTCTACGCGCTCGCGCGCCGCGCCGCCGTCGGCCCGTGGATGGCGCTCGTGCCAGCGCTCCTTTGGCTGGCGTTCCTGCCGGTCTATCGCGATTTCGCGGCAGCGAACGTGCCGTACCCGGCGTGGTTCGCGACCGCGGCCTGGATGGCGGTCGCGCTCGCGCTCGTGCGCTTCGTCGAGCGGGGCGGCCTGGCGCTCCTCGTCGCGGCCGGGATCGGGGCGAGCATCGCCTTCTCGGTGAAGCCGAACGCCGGGGCCTTCGCCCTCGCCGCCGGCACGTGGGTCGTCACGCTCGCGGGCCGCCACGCGACCATGCGCGATCGGCTGGCGGGTGTGGTCGCGAGCCTCGCCATGCTCGCGGGAGTCTGGCTCGCGTTCGGGCTCGCCTGGTGGAGCGTCGACGCCGTCGTGCATCTCGTGCCCGCGACCGTGCTCGCGGTCGTGGTCGCGTTCCGGCGCCCGGGTGCCCTCGCGACCGCGGCGCATCCGCGGGTGCTTCCGGCGCTCACCGCGCTCGCGGCCGGCTTCGTGCCCGGCACGCTCCTCTGGGTCGTGCCGGTCCTCGGCCGGCTCGGCGTCGCGGGCTTCGCGCGTGACGTGCTGCTCTTGGGCTCGCCGGCGGCGGCGCTCTACTACCTGCCGCACCCGCCACCCGAGTACTACGCGGTCGCCGTCGTCGCCGCCGCGCTCGGGCTCGCCGCCGCCGGCGGCGCGATCCGGCGCCAGGCCCTCGCGCCGGCCGTGCCGCTCGCGGTCGGCGCGGTCGCCGTGCTCGCGCTCGCGTTCCGCGTGCGCGCGAGCGGGCTCATGCCCGAGTCGCCGGCGAGCTCGCTCGTCTGGCAGCTCGAGAACGCCGGCTATTGGCTCGCGCCCCTCGCGCATTGGGGCGGGATCGCGTGGCTGATCCGCGCGGGTGGGCAGCGAGGCGTGCGCGGCGCCACGGAAGCCGACCGTCGTGGGAGCGACGCCGCGCCGGGCACCCCGGATCACGAGCGCGTGACCACCGCGCTCGTGCCGCTCGCGCTCGGCATGTACCTCCAGCTCTACCCGCGGACCGACGGCTTCCACCTCGTGATCGCGATGCCGCTCACGGTCGTGCTCGCCACCATCCTGCTCGTGCGCGTGCTCGGGTGGTGGCTCGCGGCCCCGCGGCTCGCGGGATTGCCGAGCCGCACGGTCGTGCACGCGGCGGTCGCGGGCGCGACGCTGGTCGTGCTCGCAGCGCGGCTCGGTCCGATTCTCGCCGCGTGGAGCGAGGCGGTGCGTGCACCGGGGCTCCAGGTCGTGTCGCCGACCGTCGCGGCGCGCGTCGGCGCCGACACCGGCGACGACCTCGAGGCGTTCGGGCGCACGACCGCGTACCTCGCGCGTCACACCACGCGCGGCGAATCCGTCCTGGCGTTCCCGGCGCTCACGGGTGTGCTCTTCGCGGCGGAGCTCACGAGCCCTGTCGCGCACGATTACTGGTATCCCGGCCGGCCCGACCACGAGGAGGAAGCCGCGATGGTGGCGCGTCTGCGCGCCGACCCTCCGCGCTTGATCGTAACCCTGAACGACGGGTGGACCTTCTTCATCGAGTCGCCCGGCTACTTCACGACCGCCCGTGCGTTCGCGGTGGACGGGTATACCCTCGTCGCCCGCTTCGGCCGCTTCGACGTGCTCGCTCGCCGCGACGTCGCGGCGGAGCTGCCGCGCGAGCAGTATCAGCCGCGCGGCCCGGCGGATGCGGTTCTGGAAGCGGACCTGGGCCGCCGGCGTCAGGCCGTGAAACGCTGGATGGCGGCGCTCACCGTCGACGAAGCCGCCGCCGCGCGGCTCGAGGACGACCCCCGCGCTGCCGTGCTTCGCCTGCGCGCCATCCGCGACGGCGGCGACATTCGTACCGCCGGCTGGCTCCTTGCCGGCTACGATTCACCACACCCGCGCGTCCGGACCGAAGCGCTGGGCGCGATGTACCTCGTGACCGCCGGGTTCCAAGCCATGCGTCACCGCTGGGCCGGCGACGTCGATCCGGCGGTGCTCCGGTCCTACGTCGCCCCGTACTTCGCGCGCGCCGAAGCCCTCGTCCACGCTCCGGAGGAGCGCGCCCGTGCATTCGCGGCGGCGCTGCTGTCGCTGCGCTGACCGACTCGTGCCGGTGTCGCGCGGTTCCCGACTCGCTTGCAGACCTGTGCGCGACGTGCAACGAGCCGCCGTGCGTACGCGCGTACCGTCCACGGTCGAGTGCGGGTAGGCGGTCGTGAATCGACCGATCGTCATCGTCGTTCCGTGCTTCAACGAGGAGAAGCGGCTGGATGGCGACGCGTTCGCGGGCTACGCCCGGCGAAATCCCGACGTCGGCTTTCTCTTCGTCGACGACGGCAGTCGCGATCGCACCGCGGAGCGTCTGGAGGAGCTGCGGGTGAGCGAGCCCACCGGGATTGCCGTCCACGCGATGGCGACGAACTGCGGCAAGGCCGAGGCGGTGCGCACGGGCATGCTGATGGCGTTGGCGGGCGATCGCGAAGCGGTCGGCTATTGGGATGCGGATCTCTCCACACCCCTCGACGAGATCCAACCCTTTTGTGACGTCCTGCGCGGCAATCCAAAGATCCTCGCCGTCTTGGGCTGCCGGGTGCGACGGCTGGGTGCGGACGTGCGACGGCGGAGCTCACGGCACTATCTGGGACGCGTGTTCGCGACGGCGGCGTCGCTCGTCCTCGGGCTCCCGATCTACGATACGCAATGCGGCGCCAAGCTCTTTCGGGCGGATCCACGAGTCCGCGACGTGTTCGCCTCTCCACTCACGAGCCGGTGGGTGTTCGACGTGGAGGTGATTGCGCGCCTCAGATCCGGACTGGACGACCTCCAGGCGGAGCAGCTTCTCTACGAGCAACCGCTGCGGCGGTGGAGCGACGTCCCCGGGTCGAAGCTCGGCCCGCGTCAGATGCTGACGGCATTGCTCGATCTACTGAGGATTTGGCACAGCATTCGCTGATGCACCTTCGAAGAAAATCGCAGCAATTTCGGTTGTTGTCGGCGATACGGAGAGCCCTATATGTAGTTTCGTATCAGAATGATTGGTGACCCTCGCCCCATGTCGCATCACACACCTCGGGCGAGGTTCGTTCCTTCGCCCCGTCCTCGTCATGCTCCAGCGACCACGGTCGAGATCGCGACGGTGAGCGTCATCGCCACCGCCGCGCAACTCCCGACGTACGGTTTGAGCCACGTCCCCCTCGACGAGGGCCAGCTCGTGCAGATCGCGCACCGTCTGCTGCTCGGGGATCGCCTTTACGGCGACATCTACACCGGCATCTTCCCGGGCATCTATTGGCTGACTGCCGGACTCCTGCACGTGTTTCCGGCCGACATCATCGTGACGAGATGGGCGGGCGTCGCGGTCAACACGGCGACGATGGTCGTCCTGTGGGCGCTGACGTGCCTGCTCGCGGGCCGCGCCTGGGCGTGGCTGACGACTGTGATGTATCTCGCCCTCGCGATCGTGAGCTTCCCGGCGTTCACGATGCTGGCGTACTCGTCGGTTTCGCTGTTGTGCGCGCTCGGCGCATTGTTGTTCCTGGTTCGCTACCTCGACGCGGGTAGGGCGTGGGACGGTGCGGCCTTGGGCGCGCTCGTGGTTCTGTGCGGCGTGGTGAAGCAGAATTATGGCGGTCTCCTGCTGCTCTGCGGGCTCGTTTCGTTGCTCTGGAGCCGCCATGACAGCGTCCTCGCACGACGTTCGATCTGGGCCGTGTTGGCGGTGCCGGTGGTGTCCGGATTTCTCGTGGGGGTGCCGGTCGTCGGCTATCTGATCTGGACGGGAACGTTCGAGCGCTTTCTCTACGATACCCTGGTCGTCATCTCGCATTCGCAGCTCGACGCATTCCGTCAGCCCGTCCCCCCCGTCTTCGGTCCCCATCCGGCGAGCGATGGGCGCTTCATTTTCCTGTACGCGCCTCCGTTGCTCTTCAACTACCTGGTTCGTGGGACGTCGGCGGCCGGCCCGGAAACCGTGCTCCAGCTGATCGGCATGTCGATCCGGGTGGGGTACGGGTGCGCGTACCTGGCCGTCCTCGCCACTCCCATCCTCCTCGCCGATCGCGTGCGATCCGCCGATCCCGAGGTGCGGAACGCCGCTCGAGTCGTGCTGCCGTTCGCGGGGGTGTTCTTCTTCGGCATGTTTCCATCGGCGGTCTGGTCCCACCTCGCCGTCATCTTGGTGCCGATGCTCATCGTCCTCGCCCTCCTGGGGAAGCGCATCGCGGATCTCGCGGGTCGTACCGGAGCGCCAGGCGTCTGGCTGTGGCGAGTGGCCATGCTGCTGCTCGCGTGCGGCGCGGTGATCACGGTCGCCAAGGGATCGAAGAACCTGCGGGAATGGCATTCCGAGCCGCTCGATCTGGCCGGGGCCTCGGTCCGCATGGAGCCGCAATGGGCCCGGCTGTGGCGCGAAGCCGTGGATTTCGTGAATGCATGCGCCCCGGGTGACGACACCATCTTCGTCGCGCCGGACATGCCGCTCTTGTACGTGCTGACGCAGAAGCGGAATCCGACGCCGTTCGATCTGATCATTCCCGGAAACGTCGAGGACGACGTGATCGTCGAACGGTTGAAAGCGGCAAACACACGGTGCGTCGTGTTCAACCCCAAGATGTACGCGCAGTTCGAGGCGTTCGATCGACTCTTCCCCGAGACGGCAGCGTATTTCACGAGCGCCTTCGAGGTGACGCGGCGGCTCAGCGTCGGGCAGATGGAGTGGCTGGGTCTCGAGCGTAAGGCACGACGCGATGGCGCCTGATACGCCCACCGGAAGGCTCCGGCGCCTCGTCGGCTGGGCGGCGACGACGCTGATCGTACTGGGCAGCACGGTCATCGTGTTCCGCCGCGGCTTGTTGCTGGGGGACGAGGGCTACATCCTCGGACAGTCGCTCGCGATCGCGAACGGCGAGGTGCCGTACCGGGATCTCGACATGTTCGTGTCGCCCGGTCTCTGGCTGCTCAATGCGTGGCTCTTCCAGGTCTTCGAGCCTTCCGTGCTGTTGTCACGCGTCCCCGTCGCGGTCTGTTTCCTGCTCACCGTCGGCACGGCCTGCTGGGTCGTGAAAACCACGAGCGGTCCAACGTGGGCGATGGCGACGGCGGCGCTCTTCGTCGCGTTTCTGCTGTGGGCGTTTCCCGCGTGGTCGCTGTCCTTCTACTCGCCGTTCGCGGCCTTTTGGGTAGTCGCGGCCATGGCGCTGCAAGTCGCATGGGTGCGGCGTCCGACGGTCGCGAAGCTCGTCGCCACCGGACTGGCCGTCGGGTTCGCCGCGGCGTTCAAGCAAAACTACGGCGTCTATGCCGCCGCAGCCGCCTTCCTGGTGGTCAGCAGTGTGACGATCGGAGAGCGGCGCACGATGCGGGATGCTGGCGGCCGCGTCGCGATCCGGCTGCTTCTCCTGACCGTCGGCGCCCTGTGTGTCTGGGTGCCGCTGCTTTCGTACCTTTGGGCCTGCGGCGCCGGTTCCGCGGCGTTCGAGTCACTCGTGCTTCGACCCTTCCGGGGTTTCGCCGACCAGCACGCCATCGGCTACCTGCCGTTCGCCGAAATATGGCGCCAACAAAAGATCATGACCTCCGGAGGATTGGTCTACCTTCCACCGCTGCTCTTCATGACCGGCGGCTTGACGGCGTGGCCATGGTGGATTCTCACGACGGTGAAGTTCCTCGACACCATGCTCTACTGGATGCCCGCCGGTCTGCTCGCGGGCGGCGTATTCCTGGCGCTCAAGCCGGGTCGGGATGGGCAGCTGGACCGGTCGCTCCTCGTGATCGTGCTCTTCGCCGCGTTTCTTTTCCTGGGTGTGTTTCCCCGCGCCGATTTCAATCACCTTGCGAACGTGTATCAGCCCTTCTTGATTCTATCGGTTGTCCTGGCCCAGCGGCTCGTCACGCGTTTCGACAGGCCGATGCGCTCGCTCGTGATCGCGCCAGCCGTCGTTCTCTTCGCTCTGTACTGTGGCTTCGGGGCGATATGGCTGCGCGACGTTCGCCGTATACTCGGCGCCCCCCTCGCATCGGAGCGAGGGGGTGTGTTCGTCGATTCTTTGACGGCGGGGCAGGTCAACTACCAAGTCGGAGCGATCCGCGCCCTCACGGCCCCCGGGGATACCGTTCTCGCCATGCCCGGGCTCGCCATGCTTCCGTTCTTGGCGGACCGGTCGATGGCGAACGGATATTACAACTACTACGCCGTGCACATCGGGCATGACGAAGGTGCAGCGGCGGCGCTGGAGACCGACGCCCAGCAGGCGAGACTCATCATCAGCGACTACAGCAATTTTTTTGCAGATCCGGTCGGGATGCTGACCTACGCTCCAGTGCTTGCCGAGTACGTTCGGAACAACTTCCGACCGATCTTCTCGGCTGCGCCATGGCAACAGCTGTTTCTCGTCCGAAGGGACAGCCCTCTGCCGCTTCGCCGCCGGTCACATCTGCTGGAAGACTGCCAAGTGGCGACCATCCCGCCGCAGGCGGGATTCGCCGCGGAACATGTGCTCTTTCGGTCGCTTTACCAGAACCTCGGGTCGAGTTCGTCGGCGACGGATTCGCTGTGTCGGACGCTCGTCCCGGCGGAGGGAGGGCTTCGGTTCGCGCTCGGGATGCGCATGACGGGCGTGGCATCGCCGGATGCCCACGTGATCTCGGAGATTTGGATCCTTCCGGAGACGGGCGAGTCGGCGTCCGCTACGCTCGCATTCCAAAGCGATCGCCCCGTGGTCTCCACGACGGGGTGGGCGGCGGCGCCTGCGATCGAGCATACCGTCGATCTGAGCCGCTATGCGGGGCAACGAGTCCTTCTGATCTTCCGGTCGCGTCTTCTGGGTGAGGTCATGATCAACCCGCACGCATTCTGGAATTTCACCATCGAATGGGAAGGGCCGATGGTCGAGTCTGCGGTCGCTGAGCCCGTCGTCCCCGACGGAGTGGTCGAAGAGTAGCTATTGGAGGTAGCCGAGCGCGCGGAGTTTTTCTTTTTGCTTCGGGTCCAGGGGTAGCGTGGCAGGCTCTTCGCGTTGCGCCCCGTCTGGTGGGATGACCTGGGCGCGCCGTCGTGCCGTGACCTCCTTGTAGGCGTCGAGCGTCGCTACGAGATCCGCGGGTTCCGGCGTCCCGTCCGCACACAGATTGGTTTGCTCACCGGGATCGGCGTCGAGGTCGTAGCACTCGAAACGGTGCGATCCGTCTTTGTTCGGGTAGCGCGCCACCTTCCGATGTCCCTGGCGAACGGCGAACGCAGGTGTGAAGAAATCGATCGGGCCGTCGGGCTGGAGCGCGATGGTCCCCCAAGACTCCGTGAAATAGAACGCGCCGTTGGTGACGTAGTTCGTGTCACGGAACGCGCGACGCAAATCGATGCCGCGGGAGCCAGGCGGAGGCTCGACGTCGAAAAACGATGCGATCGTGTTCGCGAGATCGACGTGGCCGACCGGTGCGGAGATTCGCAGGCCGCGCGGGATGCCCGGGCCGCGCATGAGGAGGGGAACGTGGGTGACCTCCTCGAAAAGAAACGTGCTGTGAAGGTAGAACCCGTGCTCGAGAAAAGCCTCACCGTGATCGGACGTCACGATGAACACGGTGTTGCGAGAGAGGCCGAGATCGTCCAGCTCGGCAAGCAACCCGCCGAGCTCGTCGTCCATGTATCGAATCTCCTGGTCGTAGCGTTGAGCTCTTTCGATATGCGGCGGCGTGTCAGTCGTGATCGCCGCACCCGAGGCGTCGGTGGGAAAAGAGCTCGCGTACGCCGGCGGGGGTACATATGGATCGTGCACCTGGAACGTGTGCAGAAAGAGAAAGAACCGTTGATCGGCGTGGCGCCGGAGCCAGGCCTTCGCCGCGGCGAACGTCTTGTCGACCTGGCCGGTGGGCGCCATCATGTCGGCGCTCTTGTTCTCCGTGTACTCGTCGAACCCTCGTCCGAAGCCGTGCTCCGCACCCAGCCAGCCGTCTTCGGTGACGGCCGCCGTCGCGACGCCCGCGGACCGAATCTGCTCCGTGACCGTCAGAAGCGCTGGATCGAGCACTTCGACGCCGGCGGTAATGCCATGCTCCAGCGGCTGGAGTCCGGTGAACATCGACATGTGCGCTTGCGGCGTCGACGTCGCGGCGGCTACGCAGTTGTCGAAAACGGTGCCGCCGAGCTCGAACTCGCGCGTGACGAGCGGCGCCGTGTCACGAAAATATCCGTACGCCGGGAGGTGGCGGGCACTCAACGTGTCGACGGAGAGAAGGACGACGTTGGGTGCGGATCGATCGGCCTTCCGCGGGACGCGGATCGTGGGGTTGGCCCATACTGGCAGCGAGAACTTCTCCGCGGATGCCGGCGAGAGCATCGAGCGAAAGACCAGGCTCACGCTCGTCCCGCCGTATCGGTCGAGGGCGATCGATGCCTCGCGCCATCCCCGATCCATCTCCCGAGCTGCGTCGATGCGGGTTTCGTGGATCCGCTCGCAGTCTTGGTGCCGGCACGCCTCTACGATGAAAAGCATCGGCCCCTGGCCCCAGGCCGGCTCGAGGACCCCCATGGCGAGGTCGAGCCTCGATCCCTTCGGGAGATCCAAAGGCGGAGTACGCAAGGCGATCTCGGGTCCCCAGTCGATCGCCACGGCCGAAACCGTCAGCTCCACAGTCTGACCAGCCGCGGCATCCGGGAGCTGAAGATCGACGGCGATTCTCGGGCGCCCATCCTGGTTGGCGACCTCGACGATGCGCGTGGCCAGGTCGATCCATTCGGCGCCGATATGGACGCGCGGCATCAGCAGCAGGCGGGACGATCCAGCGAAGGTCTCGTCGAGATCGACGGTGGCTTGCACGGCGCCGGTTGACGGCACTTCCACCCGGGGCCACCAGATCGGCGTTCCGCTCGCCGGTGCCGCCAAGACCAGGCGGGTTTCGTCTCGGATCTGGGCGCGAGGGTGAACGAAGTTCGCCGCCGTCGATGTCGGGACCGGTATCGGGCCGTGTCCGAAGTCGGCGATCATCCCGGCGCGATATCCGGGATCGACGAGCCGCTTCGGGGGGACCGGTGGACCCGACTCGCAGCCGAGCGCCGACGCGAGCAGAAGCGCGATGCCGAGGCGACACCCGATCCGGCGCCACGACGGTTCGCGGTGTCGTGTGTCGCCGCCCCTGCTCGTCGCCCCGCGCATTGAAGGCTTTTGCCTACAACAGCTTGTCACCGCAACCCGACCCGTCTCGTTCCTCGCTGGGCAGGAAGTCGGCACTGGATTCTCGACTCGGTCGAAGGTAGTCGCAGAGTCCGACATGCAGCCACGTGACATCGAAGACATGTATGCCACGGAAGCCACGCATTGGTGGTTCGCGGGCAAGCGTCTCCTCATGCGACGTCTGCTCGGGGAGCGACTCCAACGTCCGGGGCTACGAATCTTGGATGTCGGCTGCGGTGCCGGCGCCACGGCGGCCGAGTTCAGCGCCGACGGGTGGGTCTGCGCCGCGGATCGGAGCGTGCACGCGCTGCGCTTCGTGGGCGAGCGCGGCGTCGGCACGCGGGTCGCCGCGAGCGCGGAGGCGCTCCCGTTCCGCGACGGCATGTTCGACATCGTCCTTGCCTTCGACATCATCGAGCACGTCGAGGACGATGCGGCATTCCTGCGCGAGCTCGGGCGTGTCCTCGCTCCCGGCGGTGTGGTCGCGATCCACGTTCCGGCCTGGCCCGCGCTCTGGAGTCACCACGACGAGGTGCTCGAGCACAAGCGTCGCTACACGAGGCGGAGCTTACGGGCGTTGCTCGGCGATTCGCCGCTCCAGATCGCGTACCTGGGATGGGCGAGTTGCGCGATCTTCCCCGTCACGGTCGCGATCCGCTGGGCCCGCCGCCTCTCCAACGCGCAGACCGAAGGCGCCGACCTCGGCGTGGTGCCTCCTTGGCTCAACCGTCTGCTCACGGGTGTCTATCGGGCCGAGTCCGCCATCGCCGTCCGCACCGGGCTTCCCTTTGGCGTCTCACTGGCCGCGCTCGCCACACGTCCCAGATCCGAATCGTGAGCAGGCGTCGCCACTGACGGGCCTCCCGATACGAATCAAACCCGAAAGAGGTTCAGCCATCGATCCGCACACCAAAGCAGCCAGTCCGGCAGCCAGATTGCACGATAGCCGTGTAGACCGGACGAAAGCGGCGGCGATCGTTTGCGTCATTTGTATACATGCTTTCGGGCTGGGTTCGAGGCATGACCTGATCGATCTCGTGGGTGCCGGCGCGACGATTTGGGCGGTGCCGGCGTTTTTCTTCATTTCGGGATTTCTCAACAGTCGCTCGAATCCCTATCCGCGCGGCCAGATTTGGCGATGGTGTCGGCGCCTCCTCCCCATGTATGTCCCAGCGACGTGCCTGGCTCTCCTCTATAGGCGCTACGAGCTTCACGAAGCGGTCGGGTTGGGGGACCTGCCGCAGGCTTTGCTGGCGGGGAGTGGCTGGGGAATCTACTATTTCGTTCCCGTCCTGTTCGGTGCCTTGTGCGTATCGATCGTGCTGGCACGGTATCCCAGGGCGGCGGTCGCCTCGCTCGCGGTGTTTTTGCCCGCTCTCTTCGTCATCAGGTGGAAATGGGAGCTGGATCCACTGGTCGCCACCTGGGGCATGTTTGGAATGTTTCGGTCGCCGTTCTTCTGGTGGGGATATTTCATCAGCGGGTGGGTCGCCGCTCCATATCTCCGCCGGCACCGCGAAGCGTCTCGTTGGATCACAGTAGCGTTGGTCGTCTCGGCGATTTCCAGCATCGCGCTGCTGGCCGCTACGGCCGACTGGCAATTCTCGGCGGTGCGAGCGCTTCTGCTGGCGAGCGCGCCGTTTCCGATGATGCTGGCTGTCTTCTACATATCGACGGAGCCAGCGAGTGACGTGACGCTGCGGCTCAGCGGCCGGTCATACGAGATCTATTTGTGGCACATCTTCGTGGTGGATTTCGTCACGCGCCGCCTGGCGTCGCGGGGGGTTGGCTTCGGTACCGCTGTCGTTCTGTCCGCTGCCGTGGTCGGAGCCAGCGTCCTGGCGGATCGATTGTTCACGAACCTCTCGGGCGCGGCCACAGGCACGTCAGCCAAGCGTCGGTCGGTCCGCCGCTCGCATGGCGTGTAGGGCATCGGCGGGTTCGGGGCGGCAGACGAGATGACGCGTTGCTTCGGGTGTGCCGTGCTGGTGGCGGCGTTCGTCGTGTTTCGCGTGGCGCTTCTCGTGTCGTCGTATGACGCCAACACGAATTGGGAGGAGCCGGTTTTCCTGTTTGGTGCGCTCGAGCTCGCGGACGCCGGGGTCGGACAGGTATTGGACTATCAGGACGACCTGAATCACGGAGGCTCGGTCGTCTTACTGTTGCTGGCAGTCCCGTGGATCCAGGTCATGGGAACGAGTCTCTTGGCGCTGAAGGGGCTCGCGATCCTGTGGGCGACGCTGACGCTGGTGGCGTTCGTGGCGGTGGGGTGGCGTCATTGGTCGCCGCGCGTCGGGCTCTGGCTCGGCGTGTGCTTGGCGGTAGCGAGTCCGACGTTCGCGCGCCTCAACATCACGTTGGTCGGCTCGCACCCGGAGTCGTTGTTGCCGGTCGCGCTCGCCCTCGACGCTTACCTGAGTTGGGCGCGCGCACGCCGTGAAGGGCGGCCCGAATCGCCGTGGACCGCCTTCGCTCTGGGCCTCTGGGGCGGGGTCGCGATGTGGATCTCGTACGTTTCCACCATGTTCGTCGCGCCGATGCTGGTGCTCCGCGCGGCGGCGCGCGGCGGTCGCGGCCGCTTGGACCTCGTCGGGCTCGGATGGGTCGCCGGTATCATGCCGTGGCTGGTCCAGAATCTCTGGTTGCGGCCACACGGCGCCGGCATGTGGCGAACGCACGTGACCAGTGACGGCCCGCCGGACTGGATCGCCGACGCAGGACGGATCTTGACGGAGCTGGCGGAGTCCTACGGATGGGAGGCGCCGGCGGGGGCGTGGATTCTGGCGGCGTGCGGGACCGCGTTGCTGGCACTGACGGTGTCGCTCGTTCGCGGGCGAGATTCCGAAACGCGCGACCGGCGCTGGGAGCTTCTCCCGTTCGCCGCGGCGCCGTATGTCGGCTTTCTGATGCTGCTGGCGGCGCGGATATCCCCGTCGCCGGGCGAAGGGTACTACTACGCTCGCTTCTACGTCTCGGTGCAGGTGGCGCTGTTCTGGGTCCTGGTGCTCGTGGCCGAGCGCTGGACGAGGTCGGTGAGCGACGCCATCGTCGCGGCGCTCGTCCTGGTGCTTGCCGTCGGCACCGCGGCCGCGCAGGTCCCACTTCTCGGTCGAGGAGCGCGCTACGCGGCGAACCTCGAGGTGGATCGGTCCAAAGGATGCATGGTGTTCGGAGTAGCCGAGGCCGATCGGGCTCCTGACTGGACGAGCGCGGCCGTACGCCTCGGAGGCCTGCGGGGCGAGCGCTGTCGGGACCGGGCGTTCGCGGGGTTGGGATGGGGGATGGCGGTGCGGTTTCTCGCGGATCAGGATGCATCGGCCGCAAGCGAGGCGCTGCGATCCATTGCCGACGTTCGGCGTCGCTACGCCGCGTGCGGCGGGTTCAATTTCATCCTTCACAACGCGCGCTCGCGGCCTAGCCCGGAAGACTTGGGACGAGTGAAAGCCGTGCTGCGAGCGGCGTGCGAGCGGCCCGTCAAATGAGGCGGGCGATCGCCTGCGGCTTGGCCGTCGCGCTCGGCGTCGTCGGCGTCGCGTCGGTGCTGCCGGGCTGCCGGTTCGGCGCGCCGCCGCGGGAGAACCTGGTCGTCATCAACGTGGACACGCTGCGGGCGGACCACCTCGGGTGCTACGCGTACGGACGCGACACGTCGCCGTTCATCGACCGCCTCGCGCGCGAGGGCGTACGGATCGCCGACGCCCGCAGCAACTCGTCATTCACGCGCGAATCGGTGGCGGCGCTGTTCACGGGGAAGTTGCCGTCGACTAGCGGGGCAATGGGATGGACGGCGGCGCCGGCGGCGAATGCCGAGACACTCGCGCGGATTCTCGAACGCACCGGGTATGCAACCGGGTTCTTCAGCGCCACGACGATGCTGACCGATCCAGGCTTCACGCAGGGCTTCGGCACCGTCCGGCACCTCACGGAGGCGTGGGGTGTGAGCGGTCTCGGACCAAAGCTTTCCGCGGAGGCAATCGCGTACGTCGCGCAGGTGTCCGACCGCCCGTTCTTCCTGTACCTGCACTATCTCGATCCGCACGGGCCGTATCAGCCGAGCGAAGCGCACTATCGCAGGTTCACGTCGAAGCCGGTCGCCAAGCCGCTGAACATCTACGGGGACGTGCGACCGAGGCTGAATGCGCTGCGCGCGGCGGGCTTCGGCCCCGGCGATCCGCAGTTCGAGGATCAGGTCGCGCGCTACGACGCCGAGATCGCCGACACGGACGATGCGATCGCAGCGCTCTTCGCTGGTCTTACCCAACTGGGCGTGCTGGATCGAACCCGTGTGGTGCTGACCTCCGACCACGGTGAGGAGTTCCTCGATCACGGCTTCGTCGAGCACGCCTGGACGCTCTACGAGGAAGTGCTGAGGGTGCCGTTCGTGCTCTGGCCTGCTTCTGCCTGGCCGAGGGTTCCAGAGGGCCGGCAGGTCGCGGGGGTGGATCTCTTGCCGACGATCTTGGATGCACTAGACATCCGCGATCGACCGGACGATCTCGACGGGGTGCCGCTCGGTGCGGCGACGGACCGTCCGTTCGTGGCCGAGTTGTTGATCGCGGAACGCACCGTGTTGCGCACGGTGATTGCCGGCGGGTGGAAGTACGTCGCCGCGCAGAAGTGGCTGCCGCCCGAGGAGCGGCCCGCTGCGGCACACGTCGAGAACCAGCTCAGGGCCTCCGGTGCACCAGGTACCGACCCGTGTGGTCTCGTCGTCCACGAAGAGCTCTACGAGCTCGATCGCGATCCGCGCGAGCAGCGCAATCGGGCGCACGACGCGCCCGCCGTGTTGGCGCGCCTCCGCGCGGCGCTCGCGCCGACGCTCGCAGCGTGCCGGGCGTCGCATGCGCCGGGCACGGGTGCTGGTCCGAGTGCGGAGGATCGGCAGCGCCTCCGCGCGCTCGGATACCTCGAGTAGCGAATCGGCTAGCTCGGCGACCGCTCGTACGCGGGCAGCACCGACGCGGCGGCGAGGCGCGGGGCCGCAGCGTCCTTGGCCGAAAGGATGGGGTCGTCGATGGGCCACGCGATCGCGAGGGCGGGGTCGTCCCACGCGATCGCGCGCTCGGCCTCGGGGCGATAGGGAGCGGTGCACTTGTAGAGGAAGTCGGCGACGTCGCTCGTGACGACGAAGCCGTGGGCGAAGCCGGGCGGGATCCACATCTGCCGCTTGTTCTCGCCGCTGAGCTCGACGCCGACCGAGCGGCCGAAGGTCGGGGAGCCGCGGCGGACGTCGACGGCGACGTCGAAGACCGCGCCGTTGACGACCTGGACGAGCTTCCCCTGCGCGTGCGGCTCCTGGAAGTGCAGGCCGCGGAGCGTGCCGCGGACCGAGCGCGACCAGTTGTCCTGGACGAAGGGACCGGCGATGCCGGCCGCGTCGTAGCGCTCGGCATGGAACGTCTCGAGGAAGAAGCCGCGTGTGTCCCCGAAGACCCTGGGCGTCACCAGCAGCACCCCGGGAAGCGCCGTCTGCACCACCTCCATCAGAACACCTGCTCCTTCAGGAGGTCGAGGAGGTATTGCCCGTAGCTGCTCTTGGCCTGGAGCGTCGCGAGGCGGGTGAGCTGGGCGCTGTCGATCCAGCCGCGGCGCCAGGCGATCTCCTCGGGGCAGGCGACCTTCAGCCCCTGGCGCTTCTCGATCGTCTGGATGAACTGACTCGCCTCGAGGAGCGACTCGTGGGTGCCGGTGTCGAGCCAGGCGTGGCCGCGGCCCATGACCTGCACGTCGAGCTCGCCCCAGGCGAGGTACTGCCTGTTGACGTCGGTGATCTCGAGCTCGCCGCGCTCCGAGGGCCGCAGCGCCTTCGCGACCTCGACGACCCGCTCGTCGTAGAAATAGAGGCCGGTCACGGCGTAGCGCGACCGGGGCTTCGCCGGCTTCTCGACCAGCGAGACGGCACGGCGGTCGGCGTCGAATTCGACGACGCCATAGCGTTCGGGGTCGTGGACCGGGTAGGCGAAGACGGTGGCGCCGCGCGTGCGGGCCGCCGCCGCCTCGAGCGCCGGGCCGAAGTCGTGACCGTAGAAGAGGTTGTCGCCGAGCACGAGCACGCTCGGGTGTCCGGCGACGAACGCCTCACCGATCACGAACGCCTGCGCGAGGCCCTCGGGCGCCGCCTGCACGGCGTAGTGGAGCTCGAGACCCCACTGCCGGCCGTCGCCGAGGAGCTGCTCGAAGCGCGGGGTGTCCTGTGGCGTCGAGATGATCAGGATCTCCCGGATCCCTGCCAGCATGAGCGTTGTCAGGGGATAGAAAATCATCGGCTTGTCGTAGATCGGGAGGAGCTGCTTCGAGACGGCGAGGGTGGCGGGGTGCAGGCGAGAGCCCGATCCACCGGCGAGCACGATCCCTTTCCGACGGGTCGTCGAGTGCGAGGCGTTCATGCGGGGAGCGGCCTTCGTACCCGAGGGTGTTGCGGAGCGTCAAACGAAGCGCCGCACGCGGAGCTCATCGGGTGGACGTCGGCCGTGCCCACACCTCGATGGCGCCGCCCGCGCCCAGCAACGACTCGATCGTGGCAAGCGCGACGCAGGCGGGCATGAGCGCGGTGGCGGCGGCGATCACGAGCGGCCGCGGCGGTTGCGCATGCGCGGAGCCGCGGGCGCGTATCTGGTAGTAGAGCGCCCCCCAGCGGCCGCCGGCCCGGTTGAAGGCGGTTTGCAGCCAGCCGTAGGGGTTCTGCTCGAGCTGGAAGTGGGACACGTGGGTCATGGCGAAGCCCGCGCGCTCGAGTGCGAGGGTCAGGGAGGCCGGTGTGAAATGGAAGAGGTGGCGGGGGAGGTCCAGGTGGAACCACCGGTCGCGCCCGAGCCGCGCCTGCCAACTCGCGAGGTTCGGAACGGCGATCACGAGTGTGCCACCGGGCTCGATGACCCGCCGGATTTCGCGCAGCGTGGCGATCGGGTCGCGGAGGTGCTCGAGCACGTGGCGCAGCACGACGACGCGAAAGCTCGCGGCTGGGAGAGCGGCCTCCGTCAGCGGACCGACGTGGATGCGGATGCCGCTGTCCGGCGGGAGCCGCTCGTCGACGCGCTGGTTCAGCTCGACGCCGGTGCCGGCGAACCCGTGAGCCTCGAGGGCGACGAGCAGCTTGCCGTCGCCGCATCCGACGTCGAGCACGCGACCAGCGCTGCCGCAACGCCGCGCGATACGGCGGGCGAGGGCGCGCACGAAGAACCGGCGGACGGCTTCGATCGGGCCACCGAACTTGCGGGCGTCGACGCTGGTGTACTCGCCCCGGTACAGGGACTCGAGGATCGCGTCCGGTGGTTGCGGCACGGTGCGCCCGAACCCGCACGCCGCGCAGGCGAGCACGCGATGCGGCTCGGCCTCGCGGGTGAACGGGAGGATCCCCCGGGTCCCGCACAGAGGACAGGGTGCGAGTAGGGCTTCTCGCGCGGGGACGTCGGTCGCGGCGCTCTTCACGGAAATGCTGGGGTCGGAGCTACCCGGCGCCGGGTCGAAGGAGTGGCACGGGCCGTTGGAGGCGTCAACGTCATGGCGTCTGCATCAGCCTCGACGCGGTACGTGTACTCGACGCGGTACATGCATTGGTGCATTAGGTGCTAAACCGGGCCGCGATGTTGTTCGACAAGAAGATCGTCGTCGTCATGCCCGCGTACAATGCCGAGGCGACCCTTCGGCAAGCGTACGCGGAAATCCCGCTGCAATACATCGACGAGGTGATCCTCGTCGACGACGGTAGCTCGGACCATACGGCGGAGGTGGCTCGGTCGCTCGGGCTGCGCACGTTGGTCCACCACCGCAACCTCGGCTACGGCGGCAATCAGAAGACCTGTTACGCCGAGGCACTCAGGCAGGGGGCCGACGTCGTGGTGATGCTGCACCCCGACTATCAGTACTCGCCGCGGCTGCTGGTCGCGATGACGTCGCTGATCGCCGTCGGGCAATACGACGTCGTTCTCGGCTCGCGGATCCTTTGCCAGAGCTCCATCCGCGGCGGGATGCCGGTGTACAAGTACGTCGCCAACCGGGCCCTCACGTGGTTCGAGAACATCCTCCTCGGGCAAAAGCTCTCCGAGTACCACACGGGCTATCGGGCGTTCTCCCGCCGAGTGTTGGAGACGCTGCCGCTCGACGAGAACTCGGACGATTTCGTGTTCGACAATCAGATGCTGGCGCAGGTGATCTATTTCGGGTTCTCGGTGGGCGAGGTGTCGTGTCCGACGCGGTATTTCCCGGAAGCCTCCTCGATCGATTTCCGACGGAGCGTGACCTACGGTTTCGGGGTGCTGCGCACCGCGATCGCATTCCGCCTGCACAAGCTCGGGCTCGGGCGCAGCAGGCTGTTCGCGGCTGACGGGCGGCGGCTCGAGCTCAGCGCCGAGGCGTCGGCCTCACGCGCCGTGCATCTCGCAGGCTAGTGGAGACTTCCGCTTTCGGCACCCGTCGAGACAGTCGTCGCATGCTCGTGGTAGAAAATTCGGCGCCTCCTTCTCCGTGAACTGATCAAGTGCCGGCGTCTCCCTACAACGTCTTCACGCGTGCGCCCCGCGGCGCCGGGATTCGTGTCGCGCTCGGGTGCGTACTCGCCGTGCTCGGTACGGTGGGATGCGAGCCGAGCCCGTCGCTCGAGCCGAGCGTCGTCCTCGTGGTGATCGATACGCTCCGAGCCGATCACCTGGGGGCCTACGGCTACGACAAGCCGACGAGCCCGCGCCTCGACGCGCTCGCGCGGGAGGGGGCGCGCTTCGCGAACGCGCGCGCGACGAGCTCATGGACGCTGCCGAGCGTCGCCTCGATGCTGACGGGACTGTATCCGGCCGCCCACGGCGCGGAGCGGAACGACGCGGCGCTCTCGACGGCGGCCGAGACGTTGCCGGAGGCGTTTCGGGACGCCGGCTATCTGACGGCCGCCATCTCGGCGAACCCCGCGTTCGTGACGCCGCTCCAGGGATTCGCCCAGGGCTTCGACGAGTTCACGGTGAAGCGCGGCCGCGCCTCGGAGTATCCGCGCCCTCAGCTCGGGACCGCGACCCCCTCGGATCCCCGGCTGCAATCGATGGTCGAGGTCGCGACGGGCGAGGAGATCACGGCGAGCGCGCTCGCGTGGGTCGCGGGTCACGATCACGCCCCGGCGCCGTACTTCCTGTACGTGCACTATGTCGATCCGCACGCGGGCTACTTCCCGCCCCCGGAGTACGCGACGCGTTTCGGGGTCGCCGAGGACGACCCGATACGCGGTGACGCGCAATGGCCGCTGTTGCTGTCGTTCAAAGCGCCAGCGGATCCTCGTGACACCGCGAAGCTCGTGCAGCTCTACGACGCGGAAATCGCCTACACCGATGCGCAGGTGGGAGGGCTGATCGACGGCATCCGAGCACGCACGAAACGCCCCCTCTATTTCATCGTCCTCTCCGACCACGGCGAAGAGTTCGACGACCACGGCGGCATTCAGCACGGCCGGACGCTCTACGACGAGCTGCTGCGCGTTCCCCTGCTCGTGGTCGGACCGGGGGTCGCGCCGGGCACCGTCGTGGAGGCGCCCGTGTCGCTCGTGAGCCTCTGGCCGACGCTGGCCGATCTGGTGGGGCTCCGCCCGCCGCCGCGCCCCGACGGTGCGAGCTTCGCGGCGCTCGCCCGCGGCGCGAAGCCCGAGCGTGCGCAGAACCTCTTCGCCGATCTCGAGGCCCGCTTCCCGGACGACGGGCTCGTGCACCGGCGCGCCGTGATGAACGACACCTGGAAACTGCTCATGGGCCCGACGCGAGCCGTGCCACAGCTGTTCGACATGCTCGTCGACCAGAAAGAGAAGGCCGAGGCCTACGAGCCGGGTGCGCGACAGATGCTGCGGACGGTTCTCAACGTGCACGAGACCGTCAGCCGTCAGGCACGACGGATCGAGCGCGAGCGCGAGCAGCGCGAGCGCCCGAAGCCCCTCCAATAGCCAAAAGGGGTGACGCGCCCGCAGCGCGTCACCCCTCGGTATCTCCCGTGCTCGACCGTCGTCGAGCTTACTGATTGGCCGCCTTCGGCGGGGTTGCCTCGCCGGCGGACGCGATGTCCTCGGCGCCGGCGCGCTCGAAGATCTCCTTCGCCTTGCTGCGCTGATTCGAGTCCTCCGTGTGGACGGAGATGAGGTAGTTGCCCTCACGGATGCGACCCTCGTAGCGCTTGGCCTCGTACTCGGGGATGCCCATTCCGACGAGCGCGCCCGTGATGCCGCCGACGGTCCCGCCGACGGCTGCGCCGCCGAGCGCTGCCATGATCGGGCCGGCCGCGATGAACGGGCCGACGCCCGGGATGGCGAGCGAGCCGATGCCCGCGAGCCACCCGAGTGCGCCGCCGAGCAACGCCCCCAGCCCCGCGCCGGTCGCGGTACCCTCGGGCGCCTTGGTGTTGTGCTCGTGGGCGAAGTCGCGCGTCCCGGTCTTGTCCGGGAACAGCACGGAGATGTCGTTGTTGCCGAAGCCGGCGCTCTTCAGATCGACGACGATCCGCTGCGCCTGGCCTTCCGTCTTCGCGATGCAGAATACGGCCTGTGACATGATGTCCTCCTTCGTGAAGCTGTCGTTGGATGTTGGTCGTTAGTTGTTGCGCTCGATTTCGATCTGGTTGTCGACGCGCTTCACGCCACCCGTCTTCTGGGCGACGCTCGCGATCGCGGCCTTCTCTTCGGGGCTTTTCACCGGACCGCGCAGGGTCACGACGCCGTTCTGGGTGATGATCTTGACGTTCTTGGCGTTGGTGGAGAGCGTGTCGTGATCGACGACGGCCTTCCGGATCTGCTGCGTGATCGTGCGATCGGCTTCGCTCTCGCCCTGGTCCATCGGGGTGAGCATGCGGCCCTCGGCGTCGCGAGCGTTCTTGCCCGTGTTGTCCGCGTCGACGGCCTTGTCGTGATCATGCGGGTCGGCCGAGAAAGCCGGCTGCGCGTACGCGATCGGGAGCGCGAGCGCCCCGGCCGCGACCATCAAGTGGAGCTTCTTCATCGGTCACACCTCCTTGCGGGAGGGTTCAGCGAGATGCGTGCCAGCTGCGGGATCACACTGATGTGTTGTCAACGCTCGCTTTTCGTGTGCGATCGCGTCGCGGCATCGGGAAGACCCTACAAAGCGCTGCAGCTCAGGCGGGTTCCAGATCGCGATTCGCTGGTCCGTTGAGCACGCGGCCGTTGGTGTCGAACCGCGATCCGTGGCACGGGCAATCCCAGGATTTCTCGACGTCGTTCCACGCCACGACGCCGCCGAGGTGCGGACAGACCGCGGAGCATTCGTGCAACGCGCCCTGCGGATCGCGGTACACCGCCACCTTCCGGAGGCCGCGCTGGACGACGGTGCCGTGCCCCGGGGCGAGGCCGACCGTCTTGGCGTCGCCCGGGGCGAGCCAACGCGCGTAGCCCGCCGCGACGTGCAGCCCTTCCCGCGTGAAGCTCCACGCGGCGAGCGGCGTGATGCGCGCCGGATCGTAGAGCGCCTGCCACGGATGCTTTCGGCCGAGCACGAGGTCGGCGATCAGCATCCCGGCGATCGTCCCGTGCGTCAGCCCGTTCCCGGTGTCACCGGTCGCGATGAACACGTTCGGCTCGTCGCCCGGGTTCCGGCCGATGAAGCCGATGCCGTCGACGGAGTTCACGACTTGTCCCGACCAGCGGTCGACGATCGCGCCGAGCGTGCCGAAGCGCTCGCGCGCCCATTCCTCGAGCCGCTCGAAGCGCGTCGCGTCCTCGTCACCCTGCCCGGTGTGGTGGTCCTCGCCGCCGACGATCAGCACGTCGTGCTCCTCGCCGCGGTGCACGCGCACGTAGTGATACGGGTCTGCCGTGTCCCAGTAGAGCGCCGGCGTCACGGACCCGGCCGGGACGGCCGCGGCGACGACGTAGCTGCGGTACGCGGCCTGCTTCGTGTGCATCGTGATGCGGTCGTTCACGGGGCTGTTGGTCGCGACGACGATGGCGTGCGCGGCGATCGTATGGCCGTCGTCGAGCTCCACGAGCGCGGTCGGCCCCGTCACCGTCCGGGTCGCGTGACCGGCCACGAGCAAGCCACCGGCGCGCGTCACGGCTTCGGCAAGCCCCGCAAGATAGCGGAGCGGATGAAATTGGGCCTGCCGCGGAAAACGCAGGCAGCGTCGGGTCGCGAACGGCAGCGGCGCCCGATCGACCCACGCGACGTCGGTCACGCCGGCGTGGAGTGCCGCGGTGTGCTCGCGGACCAGGGTTGCGGGATCGTCGTCGGGCGCGAGATAGAGGTAGCCGTCGACGCGCTGAAAGTCGCAGGCGATGTTCTCGCGCCGGCACGTCGCCTCGATCTCGTCGATCGCGCGTGCGTGGCTTTCGGCGATCTGCTGGATGCGCGCGCCGTGCAGGCGCTCGAGATCCGCGTAGCGCGTGTCGAGGATGGCGGCGAGGTGCGCGCTCGTTCGCGCGGTCTCGCCGCCGCCGACGGGACCGTCGTCGACGACGACGACCGCCTTGCCCGCACGCGCGAGCTGATACGCGACCGACAAGCCGGTGATCCCCGCGCCGACGATGCAGACGTCGGTCTGGAGATCGTTCTCGAGAGGGACGAGGGGTGGCGTCGTCCCGCCGCGCATCCAGATCGAGGTCGTGCCGGGAGCCGGCACCGCTTCCGTGGTGCTACCTAGGAACGCCTGCGTCGGTGAGTGCATACCGGAAGCAACAGCAAGCGACGTGCCCCCGCGACGCGTTCGGTGACGCGGTCGACGCGTTCCGCGACGTCACCCGCGGCGTAAGATGTACACGTTGGTAGAAGTTACGGGCTCGCGCGCTCGAGCATGAGCACGTGGCCTTCGCCCGGCGGCAGCCACCGGCCGTACGTCAACGTTCGCCGGACCGTGTACCCGGGAAGCGGCCGGAAGCTCGCCACGTAGCGATCGTCGACGACCCACCACCAGCTCTTGCGCGTGGGCGGCTGGCCGACGCGGGCCTGCTCGTTGGTCGGCCATGTGCCGAGGTCGGCCGCGAGCTTCCAGGCGTTGAACTCCATGCCGCCGTCGATCTCGCGCGGTGACACGCCGGCGTCGGTCAGCTCGGCGAGCCCGGCATACCGGGCGCGATTCCAAGCGAGGTAGTCGTGGGTGCCCGCGACGGCGTACGCGGCGAGCAGGGCGGCGAGGACGATGCTCGTCCGGCCGACGTGCGCGGTCGCGACGAGGCACGTCGCTGCCAGCACGAACGGGACGATCACGAGCAGATAGCGATCGAAATAGTACTTCGTGTGGAGCAGGC